>WNFX01000059.1_pt1 | contig 81417 bp, 91 predicted proteins | sample 5400111 | NCBI WGS metagenome assembly WNFX01 (sample SAMN13153363, study PRJNA577476) | soil metagenome | isolation source: 40 cm soil or saprolite under grassland replicate 1 | place: USA:California | collected 2016-06-15
TTTCTTCTAATCATGACAACACCAATAGCGTAGAGTGCAATCATTGGTAGTGCAACAAACCACATGGTGACACCACTTCCATCTGGTGTTATCACTGCACCAAAAATTGTTATGATTATTATTGCATATCTAAAGTTGTTTTGCCAGAATCTTGAATCAGTCAAACCGCTTAGAGATAACACATACATTATGACAGGTAGCTGAAAGGCAATACCAAAGCCCAATACGAATTGAAGTACAAATGTTATAAAATCATTGACTGTTAGAAATGTTTCTGCACCTATTGATTCACCATATTTGTACAGAAAGTTGAGAGTAAATGGAATTACAAGTAAATATGAAAAAATTACACCAAATATAAACAAAAGAAATATTGGCAAAATTATTTTAATAATATTGAATCCTGATAGCCATTTTTTTCTGTATTCGTTTTTTGGTTCTGTCGTCATTATCCTTCTGTCTCTATTTTCAAATGCAGGAGAAACAAAACCAAAAATTTCTCTAATTGCAACTGGCAAGGAACATGTTATTCCAATTAAAAGGGAGATGTGAATCTGGGCAAAGAACACCTGTCCGGGAGCTGTTTGAATAAGCTTTACACCTGATGGTAGTAATGTATCCTTCATAAAAGATGTCAATTGAAGAGCAATATTGTCAAATGGATCTGGGTATGGATAGTACAGCTTTATGTTAGTAAGATTATTGTTTTGTTGACCTGCATTATCTATCGAAGGCAGCATAAGTGGCAGTGGCAATACTACTGGTTTTATGCCAAAACTCATCGAAAATATGGTAATTATTGCAATGCAAATTACTATATGGATTGTCCTTATTCTTAATTCATCAATATGTTCAGCTAATGACATTCCAGTTGAGGACATTACAATATTTGAAAGTATGCAGTCGCGATATAATAATTATTTTTATAACTAATTACTTGACATAGTGAATTCTTGACACTAAAAGAAATATTACTTCCTCAAGAGAACATAATGTTTAGAACAAAGACAAAACTAAAATGTACAGAAAAGAAATACAATATCGTAATTACAAATCTCAGAATATTACTATATTCTGAAAGAGGACGTTTTTTTAAATCACCTGATGTAATAAGTGAACGATTGGAAAGCATTTATGGAATTGAATATAATGAGAAAGGAATCCTATTTAAGATGTCCAAAATTAGGATTCAAGGCGGAATAAAGTTTGAGATAAGTGGTCCAGTGACAGAAGTGAAGCCAGTTTTTAATTTCATTCAATCTATCGTTAACATAGGCGAAAATGCCCTAATTAGAAGATTGGATGATGCATAGAACTGGACATGATATGATATCCACCCTCCCTTATCCAAGGGTAATCCAATCTTAATTAAGTCTCGCTTTTCATCATCCTGTTGTGGTATTCCGACAAGGCACCTGTTATTGAAAAAAAATATTCAAAATCCATTCTCCGTTATTTTAAGGTTGGATCGCATATTGGATTAACCATAAACCCGTATCAAGGTTGTCACCACAGGTGTGGATATTGTTATGCAACATACGAATGGTCTCCAGATTTTTATGACAAGATCTATGGAAAAATTAACGCGCATGAAATATTGGAAACAGAATTAAACAGCTGGGGCAAAAAATCAATATTACCTGTAATGATATCATCTGCTACAGATGCTTATCAGTATGCTGAAGCCAGGTTTGGTATTACGAAAAGATGTATTCAAATGCTACAACAATATCAAATCCCATTCTACGTTTTCACCAAATCTACACTAATTCTACGAGACTTGGATCTATTTCGTAATTATACTCATAATTGTTTTATAGTGTGGTCTATAACAACTACTGATGAAAAAATAAGACGTGTTCTAGAGCCAGGAACACCATCGACAACAAAAATCTTTGATACCATAAAAAGATTCGTGGACTCTGGAATAAAATGTTGCGTTAACATAGATCCCATCATACCTTTTATTACTGATTATGAGGATCATATATTATCAATCGTGGATAAATGCCAACAAATAGGCATAAAACGTGTATGTGGATCAATCTTGCGACTAAGATACGATATTTGGATTAGGATAAAGGAAATTCTTCAGCTGTTTGGAGTTTCTTGGGCAACCAAAGAATATGAAATGATATATGGATTTCAAGAACCATTTTTGTATAAGTATAATTTGAGTGCAAATACAACTTACACTGATAACGTAATCAACAATCTCAAAGCAGAAATTTCCAAAAAGAATATTCTGTTTGGTTTCAATGAATTAATGCAGCAAATCACTGAATCAAGACAGACTTGTGCAATTTCTTCAAAACAACTCAAGTTAAATGATTTTGTTTAATACTAAAAGGCACTGCCCTCATTTTTTTGCAAAGCATTAGTTTGTGAATCTAATTGTTTGACCTGTTTTTTTTGGAAATTAACTTCTCTTTAACAGTCGATAAACACTTTCAAATCAAACTGGCGTCAAACAAATTAACTATTCATTGGACTTTCATTTTCTTATTTTTAATAGTACTGCAATTTTTGTAAAAAAGTTTTGGCTTTATCCGACTCTTTTCATCTTTGAGCCGCATCGTGGGCATGAAGCTTCTCTATGTTTTGTCCCGCAGCTCATACAATAGTAATTTACTGAATTTCCCGAGAATGGAGATGACAGCGAACCGAACATTCCCACTCCTGAGCCCATTTTTTTCATCATTCTATAACGCATGTAGAAACTTAGCACAAGGAATACTCCTATGATAACGACCCAAGATAAAGGAAACGGAACAAACCAGGATATTGTTATACTTATGCCAATGGAGATTACGATCCACAAAAGTTGTTGCGTAAGAAATTCTTTATTTTCCATAGATCAATATATTAGTTGACCAAACAAGATTATTAAGGTTAACTATTTTGAAGCCCATGTAACATATTATCATAGTATATTGTTATATTGAATTTTCAAGTGTTTTAAGTGCGATTGGCTGTTTGGCAACATATTGACAATTTCACCTATTGATTCCCTAATTGGATTATAGTTTTAAACAACAATTCTAAACATATTTGTCAACTTCTCATATCCGTACAATTTTCTCCAGACTAATATTCCCAGAAAAGATGAAATCAAAGATACTGGCACTAAAACTGGTAGAATAAACTTCCACAAAAGTTGTTCAAATATGATGACGCTCTCAAACGTAATTCGCTCTATTCCAAAATAAGTTTTGTACATATTCACTGACCATGGGAAGTAAATTGTGATAAAGAAGATCGAGATAGCGATTGAAAAAATAATGCGTTTGGAGTCTTTATTTTGAAAAATGTCGAATAGTTTATTCCAGTTCTTTGTATAAATTGAAATGATGTCTAAAGATACAGGGATCAATATATTTACAAGATAAAGAGGAAGCAGACCAATAAAATAATTATTTGAAATAATTGTGGCCAATAATTGTATCGTCATCAAAATTGCTGTAACAAATGTCATTCGAAAAGCAAAAGGAAGGCTTTGTATAGAATAAAAGATAATGGCGGTAAATACAGGAGGTAGAGTGGATCCCAATACCAGTGCAACGGTTGGTGATGGATTGAAATCAAAGTATTGACCTTTTGATAATGGAAGCGTAAACATAAAAACCGAGTTAATCAGGATCATCCAAAGAATTCCAAAAGCGATCATCTGAGATATTGTCTTGAATTTCTTATGTGTGTCATACAAGTGGATTCCAACTAGTGAACCGATTATTGACAATAGCATTCCGCTTATTAGCAAAAGATGTGGAGGACTCAATAGGCCGTCAAATCCAAAATTAGAGTGCCACCAACTATCAAATTGGCCTGAAAAAATCTCTATGATACAGCCTAAAGCAATTAATTTCAATGGATTTGGAATTTTGTGGAATAGGGATAATTGTTTTTTTAGACCATAGTCACTTTTTATTGAAATTACAATTCCAATGATGGTAGTAATCAATGATAAGCCTACACCAGAATACAATACCAAGTGTGGAGGAGTAAAAAAAGATTCAACATTAACAATACCATGCCATATAATATCCCAGTTAGCAGCACCTACCTGCAGTGCTACTCCTATTGATATCATGAAATAAATCCAGAGCAAATGGGATGTTAATTTTCCATGAACTAAATTCAAAATATAGAGTATTGTTACTCATCGGAAATTTATTCTTATCACAAACTAACAATTCAATACGCTTGCGTTAAATATAGCACAATTTTATACATCCCAATTACATTATAAAACAAAGGTGAAATTCGTCTTGGATTTTTTTGAAATGGAAAGAGTCATAGAAGAATTGGCTCGTACAATTGCTGCTCCTAGCGCGACAACATGGTTCAAGCTGACAAGTAATAAGGAACCTACGTGCGAGCAGTATAGAAGGAAAGTAGTCGAGTTTATTAACTTATTTGAAGATTCACTTTGTTCAGGGTATAAGGACATTCAGAATTCGGATGACCTGTTAGATTTTGTGAAAAAAAGAGTTAAAGATCAGAGCAAGTCAGTTTTATCAGGCAATAACAAAGAGGTGGAAAAGAGATACAAGTATTATGTAAACTACGGATAAACGAGCCTGAGCCTAGAGCGAACTGCATTTTCCAACGAAATAAACTATGTATTGCCAATCGAGAAATCACTAAGGAACATAAGTACCTAATCAAATTAAATAAAATAGCAGATTGTAAAATATGAGAAAGAAAATGAAAAAGAATGAATCTCCCAAGAGAAAAATTACAGGAAAAGAATTGTCGTCGCTGGACGAATTTAGTATTAGACTAGATATCCTAGTTGAGTTGTTGGACAATAAGGGGATTTTAAACAAGAAAGAATATGAAAGAATATCAACTATGAGGCTCCATGAGATTTCGAAAGCAAGGGCATTTGAGGATCTGGATGAAGAGCTTTAACGTGATTGAAATTTAGCTATTTTGTCTGAAATGATAAAATAATTCTTGATTCATCCTAAGTTGCTAGATTAATTTTCAAATCTTAATCCTTTATTTTATTAACTATAGCATTATCATCAATGAAACTAAAAATTTGCGATAAGTTCTACACTGCCTTCATCCTTCTAAAAGAAAAGATTCCAATCAAAGTCAAAATCAGGGTAAAAATTAACAAAATTTCAAGATCCTGTTCAAAAGAATACGTTCCTAAATTTAGAATACTATTTCTTAATGCGTCTACTGAATATGTTGCCGGATCAACGAGTGTAATGAACTTTAACCATGCAGGCAAATCATCTATTGGAAATAATGCACCGCTTAAGAAAAATAGTGGAAAAACGACAAAACTGACAATCAATTGAAATCCTTCCAAACTTTCAATGTAGCTTCCAAATGTGAGACCTAGTGAGGTCAAAGCGAATGAAAGTATCAATACTATCGATATTATTTGGAGTAATGATAAAGCATTGTAATTAATTCCTAAAAATACACCAATTACTAGAATGATAGCTACCTGAAATAGCGAAGTTGTCATACCGCCTAGTGTTTTTCCAACAAATACTGTTGTTCTACTTGACGGTGAAACCATTACACTTTTTAGAAAGTCAAATTTTCTATCCCAAATTATATATGAACCAAAAAAAACTGATGTAAAAATAACCGACATACAAACAATTCCTGGAAATATAAACTTTTGATAATCTGTTCCTATGTGAAGATTTGTTGATCCCAGACCAGAACCAATTACGAATAACCACAGTAATGGAGTAAATGAAGAAGCAACCAGCCTACTCCTCTCACGTAGAAAGACCTTAAATTCTCTAAGCCATAATCCGTAAAGTTGTCCCAAAATTATGTTTAGTTTATGATTTTTTGTACTGAGCATATCTTTGCATAAATCCTCCTTCAGGACTATCACCGGATAAAGAATCACCCGAAAATTTCAAAAATACGTCATTTAGGCTGGGTTTATTATATTCTATTGATTGGACATCATCTAAATCTTTTATCAATTTATGCAAGTTTGAATTTACCTTGTCCATGTAAATAATTACGGAATTTTCTTTTTGTTCCACTCTATGTACAAAATCAAAATAATTAAAATCGATATTTGCAGGGATCTTATTTATGAATTTTATTTTTACAATATCGCCCCCAATTTCTTGTTTTAATTTTGATGGTGAATCTAATGCAATTATTTTTCCGTTGCTGATAAAAGCAATCCTATCACATAGCATATCGGCCTCCTCCATGTAATGTGTTGTCAATATTATCGTCACTTTTTCCTCTTTAACTATTTTTTTTATATATCTCCACATAGTTTCTCTGCTTTGAGGATCTAAGCCCAGTGTTGGTTCGTCTAGGAAAAAAACTTTTGGATGATGCAAAAGTCCTCTAGCTATCTCAAGTCTCCTTCTCATTCCACCAGAGTATTTTTTTACCTGGTCATTTTTTCTTTCATTCAATCCTGTCAAACTTAATACTTCTAAAATTCTGTTTTCTCTTAAGTTACGAGGTATCCCGTATAGTAACGCATGAACCTTTAGATTTTCGTATCCCGTAAGCATATCATCACTACTCGGTGCTTGAAAAACCACGCCTATACTTTCCCTTACCTTAGTAGCATTGTGTAAAATATCATAACCATTTACTATTGCCCCACCTTCTGTAGGTTTTAGTAGTGTGGCGAGAATGTGAATAAGGGTAGTTTTCCCTGCACCATTTGGGCCTAAAAGTCCAAATATCTCATTTTCCTTGACTTCAAAATTCAATCCTTTTAAGGCGCAGAAATCTCCGTATTTCTTGACAAGATTTTTTACTATTATCAAGTGATCTAAATTGAATGATAACCCATTAAAATATCATTAACAATATTTTACCCTATTTTGATAAACCTGTGTTTATCATAATGTATCATATCACGTCAATTATACGGGAGTGTAGGTATTAATTCCTCAAGAGCACTAATTACTTCTTCCAAAGAAAGATTATGGGTCTCCCATACAATCAGTGTTTGTTCTGGACCTGTACCTTTCTGTCCACCTCGTAAATCCTTATAAGTAAAGGTGCTGTCAATATTAAATCCTTTATCTTCAAATCCAGAACGATATTTGTCTATAAATTTTGCAGGCACCATATAGGTTCCTACTATATATTTGCCATTTTGAGATGCTGTGTTATCAGTACTCATTTGTGAGGTTACTGTTATAGCGCCCTTCATAACAAAATCTGGTACTTCTTTGCTTACATGAGATTCCCAATATTGGTAAGCGCCTGTTTTATTTAATGTAAGAGGTTTTGAAGTCGTATTGTATCCGAAAATTCCACTTTCAAAAATCTTTGAGTTACTATCATTTAGACTAATTTTGTGACGATGTCCCACATCTGCGTTTAACCACAATATACCGGTACTCTTGTATATCATAACATTTTGAGGTACATATGGTTGATTGATTAATGGCAGTTGGTTTTTGGGCTGGTTAACGGACTCATGTCCTTCATTTGGAATTAAGATTACAAGATATGCTACATCCGGAGAGAGGATCATTTTTTTGTCACCATAAATATTCTGGGCATTTAATGTTGATCCTGATATTGAAGTAGTCATGTTAGGTTGTTGTAGGGCAGAGCTATTGTCATAGGATGTCGTTTCATTCACCAATTCTTGTGTTTGATTAAATTTTTCTTCAGCATTATGAACATCTACAGCTCTATTCTGTTCAGTACCTGAAATGTCCTCAGTCGGTTGCGAATTTAAATTATTTCCTCCTGAAGGATTAGTCATCGTCGCCGTAAATATTATAGTATCATATTTCAATACGTCAAGTTCATCTTTGCAATCTAATTTGGCAGTTATCTTATTCGATCCTTCCTTGAGTTTGGTATAGTCAGGCGAAAGAATAAATTCCCATTTGGAATAATCATTGGCTCCATGTAGTCCATTTGATGCAGCTTTTTGATACGTTTTGATATCGTTTACGATGACTAAAACCTGACAATCTGAAGATTCATCGTCAACAGATTTTCCTGCAATCGTCAAATTATCATTTCCAATTGAAATCTCGTTACCTTGGGATGGGGTTTGAATCTTTACTCCGTGAGTAGTTGATCCTTTTGCTGGTGATTGTGAAAAAACAATATTAGTATTTGAAATCATGATAATCGAAACCAATAAAGCAAGACCAAGGACGACCATGATTTTTTTCATCTCAGGATTCATTTTATGCCACATGAATTCTGCTGGAAAACAATGACTTACCATGTAAATCTTCAATATTATTCGCACCTGTTATTTATTATACGTTGCTAAGCTTATGCCAACCTTATCAATTCATTAAAGCGAAATGCAATTGCTCGAATAATTATTTTTACGTCCCTTTGAATTAAGATTTTAATTAATGTTGAGTTCAAATTTCTTTCATATCGTTAATAAAATAAATTAACGTTACTAAGTTAGTAGTCATATTGTACTTAAATTAATATGAAGATGAAACTAATCATCTTGGATATACATTTTTTTTGCACTTAAAATAAGAGTTATTACAAATATTCCTTAATCCATATATTAATCCTAAATTATTTGGCTATCATTTAATTATGTTCTTTATTGAAAGATCCCTATTTATTTTTAGATGGTTCAATTGATATTACAATGAATAATATTACGTAAATTTTAAATAAATAATAGTTAATCTTAATACTAGGAAATTAGAGATAATTATCTTGTTTTTTAGGAAGAAAAAGGAAACAAATGATGTAGTAAGAAGGAAGATAATATTGACAAGACAGATTACTAATAGCGTTATAACCTACGCAAAATCATGGCACCCCAACGAAGGAATATTGATTTTGCAGGGTAAAAAAGAGAAGAATCTCGTCAAGATAACAGGCTTGATTATTCCTCCGTTTTCAACGCATGGTCCCTATTATTCAGGTTTTCCTGTATATGAACTCCCATTTGATTTATCATATATTGGAACGATTCATTCACATCCAAGTGGTTCTAATAACCCATCTTTAGAAGATCTTAACCATTTTTTTGGTTTAGTGTCACTAATTATTTGTTATCCATACGATGCCGAAGATATAGCGGCGTTTGATCGCAACGGAAATAAAATGGATCTTGAAACCGGATGAAGATTTATAACTTATTTTTTATATTACATTAAAAAAGTATGATAGAAATGACGCTAGAAAAATTGAGAGATAAGGCCTTTTATCAAAATACGATTGATGTCTGGATAGCCTTTTGTGAAGAAAAAGGAATTGATTGGTATAATATTGAAGGATATCGCAATTTCACAAGCTATTTGAACACTAACGGTTTAAAAATGCAAAAATTCCCTTTGTGTATTAAGGAATCGGGTGGTCTCTATGAAAGGGGAAAAGACAAGGCAAAGTTTCTAGAGGAATTATCTCATTATTCCGATCCTGATTATTCTGCATATACTTTGAAGCTAAGTGGAGAGGTAATCAATAAAATCCGCAGTTTTAATAGAGCGTAAATATCCTGAGGAGACATTCTTGAGATGATTTTCACATGGAAAGACCAATCTTGGAATAATCTACTTTAGCTAACATTCTGATTACATTTTTTGAAGATTTGAAATGAAATTGTTGTGTTTACAGTACTGTCAATAACTTTGGTGGAATAGAAGTAAAAACTTTCAGATCAAGTTTAGTATTTATTTTTGAACATTAAAGTTTGTGTCCATATTGGCAGAGCTATACCCTGGAGCACTGGCGTTTACACTCACAATATAATTTCCTCCTCTAGCATCTTCTGCTATATTTAATATTACCTTAGCACTAGCACTATTCATTGAAAATTCCTTTTTGATCTTTTTTGATGGGTCCATTACATGTCCACCTATTTTTGCACCCTCTACCTTATCATCAGAGCTGCCATCAAACAGGTCTATCTTTATGATTTGTTTTTCGCCTCTGAAAATAGGATTTTTATCTAATAAAGTTTGGATTACAAGTTTTCTTGGTTCAGATTCAAGACTGTTATTACTATTTTTGACAAGAACGTCGATCATATCCGCAGCTTTATTTAGCTCGCTATCAGTAACAACCAATTGAAAAGGTATTATAGTATCTGACTCAACAAATGGAGCTTTGAATGACCATATGGGAGCATTGATGGTATTAGTTGAATTTCCGATTTGAATCCATTGAAATGAAACATTATCGTTAAGAATTGAACTAATAGATTTTCCTTCCAAAGTAATTAGTGATCCTTCTTTAATAATTTGATCTTGTCCCGCATCTGCAACAAGTTGATTGCTATTGTTTACTTTGTTAGGTAAACTATTTCTATCTCTAACAATAATATTTACATTGTCAATTGCAGTAATTCCTTTATTATCAGTTACAGTGAGTTCAAATGTTAAGGTAGTATCGGTTGAAACATTTGGAGCACTAAATGACCATATCATTGTATTTGCACTCCCAATTGTTATATTGGGGTTGGGTATTTGTTTCCACTCATAGGATAATATTATACTCTCATTACTCTTACTACTACTACCATTAAGTGTCACTGTCGTTCCTTCATATACTGTTTGATCTTTTCCCGCGTCGGCATATAATTGACTCTTATTAAAATTTGGAGCAGGGTTATTAGAATTTTGATTTGACTCTATCTCAAGAATTGAAGGAGATGCCGTAGTTATGTGTGTATCATTCTTTCGTGATGTGCTTGTGTTATCAGCTCTAAAACTGCTATTGAATTTACCAGCATTCTGAAATTCAGTTTCTGAATTGTTTACCTTACTAGTTGGAATCATAAATTCAAAATTATTGCTTGAGAAAACATCGTTATTTTTCGATGGTTGATTTAGTTTTATGCTAGGTTGTGAATTGGATAATTTGGTTTCACCATCCGATATGTTCCCCCTAATTGTCATATTGCCATCTTGAGCCTTACTATTGTTTGATGGATAGGTACTTTTTGTATCGTTTTTTTCAAATTCTGCACTGGCATGTCCTATGAGAATGAAAAATACAATAGTCAGTAGGCATAACGGAACAAGTATATGACAATCTAGGTAAATCAATTTCCCAAGATGCTAATATAGAAAATCTATAAAAAGTCCGTCTATAATTCAAGTTAAGTATTCATTAAAAAACAGTAGACAAGGTGGCTTTGGGAGAAAAATCTAAGAATGAAATGAACTTTTATCTCACATTAGCCGACTATATTCTAATTTGAATGATCTAGTCAATGGCTATAAATCCCGGGAGCTCCTTCTTTAATTATAATATTTGTGAATCTCTGATCTTGAATTTCTTCAAACTTTTAACAATTTGCAAGACAAGAGTAATTTTCAGGATGTATGTAAATGTATATGATTTATCGAAAATGTGGGGTTCTCAGGATAACTGTAATTGCCACCAAGTTTTGAATTTATTAATTAGGAATATAATGTGATGGAATTTTTTGCCACCTTGCAATCAACGCTTCCGGTCTAATGTGAATTGACTCTCTATCAAGACGTGATTTAGCTAACGCAACGTATTCATTCATCAAATCTATTCCCACATATTTTCTAGCAAAATTATGAGCTACCTTTGTAGTTTGTCCGCTACCATTAAAAGGATCAAGAATTATATCACCTTCGTATGAATACAGTTTCATGAGACGATAAGGAATTTCTTCTGGGAATGGGCATGGATGTTCGATATATCCTGGAGGTACAGGAGCTATATGCCATATTGAATTTGCAATTTCTTTTGTAAATTCTTCATGTGTTGCTGGAAGAATATCATGCCTGTTTGTTCTTCCGCTATTTACATCTCCTTTTCTCAAAACTAGTATGAATTCATGCATGATATTTGCTCTGAAATACTTTGGATACGGATTAATTACAAATGAACCATATCGATTCGTCCCGCCCGTAACTTTATGCCATATAATCTCTTCATGAAGGTTCCAATTTCCAAAAGGCTCAACTAATTTGGACAATAGCATATGTGGTAATGGAATAATGCTGCCATTTACAACTTCATTGCCAATTACTATACAACAGTAACCACCATCTTTAGTAACTCTATAAACATGATTGTTAAATATTTGAAACATTTCATCAAGATATTCACCTGTTTCCTTCTTTGTTCTTCCACGATAATATCCATTTTTTTCGACATGGGCTTCATAATCTATCGCATTTCTATAAGGAGGTGAAGTAATGGTAAGTTGGATAAAATTTGGAGATAATTCTGAGAGAATTTTTCTACAATCGCCCTGAATTATAGAGTTTTGAAATTCGAGTAACATGGAATTATGTTTTCTTTATGGATTTATCCATATCCTTCATACTCAAAAAAAATACACTTGATGATAAATTAAATTAAGGAAACTAGTTGGTAACGTGCAGAAATTCACAAAGGCGAAATGAGATTCGTAGACGATCATAATCTCCAATAATTAATGGTATGTGAAGAACTTGATGAATTGATTAATCAATGAGAGATGTACAGATTGAGAGTTTATTCATAAAAAATATCATCAATGTCATTATTTTAACACCTTATGGTTGGTATAGTGAGATGATAAATTAGTGAATAAAACTGTTGAGATTGTACTTTTCCTTACCAAACATAATCAATGACTTGCGGGAGGGTCTGGAATGGCTTTGTAATAAATGAACCCATGAGTTGCCTGGGCGGTTAATTTAGTATGGGCAATAAAGAATAAAACGGTTTACATACTTTATTCATGATGGACTATTGTTAAAAGAAATCTCGATGCCATATTCAAATTCTCACAAAGCTTAATTCAATTGGTAAATGCTCTTTATTCTTTTCCAATAACAAGTTCTATGAAATCAATACTGTTTTCAAGGATGGTAAATGTATCAAGACTTTAATAAAAATTTAACAGAAACTCTTGTTACTAATAATTATTAATAATTATAATTAATCAATTTATTGATATTAATTGTACTTTTATTTTTCCAAAATAAATTCATCCACTGGCATACCAAAATGCCGTCCAGATATAGTTTTTGTACATGCTAAAACTTTATCACCCACTTTTAAGTCTGTCACAGAGACCAGTTTGTTATCACTTGTAATTAATCTGATAGTTTCAGCGTTCTGTAGGATTACAGATCCTTTATAATCATCAATTTGTGCCTTTACTAATTTCATAGGACGAGATTCTATTTTTGATCTTCCTACAGTCGATTTTCTACTGGTGCCATCCTTATTGACGACGAGGATTTCCACTCCCGCTTCTAACTCAGACAAGTATTTTGTAGTGCCATCTGACATGGCAGTGTAACAGTGAACAGCACCAGCATTAACTCTAAATGGTCGTGGGGAAGTATAAGAGGAACCTATGGATTCATTATGTATAAGAAACAAAAAATTTGATTTACTCCCTATTAACATTCCTTCACCCATAGTCATCATTGATACAGTATCTACGCATACTCTTTCTCCCATTCCCACATCTTTTAACTCCATTATCTCTGCATATTGTAGATCGAAAGTAGGATTATCAAGCAGGTCGTAGGAATTTTCGACCTGTTTTACATCGTCTGTTTCCAAAATAACGCCATCAACACCTAGTTCTAGAACAGAGAACATAGTTCTAATTTCACTGGAATTTTTTGTTGCAGTGTATATTTTTGTTCCTGTCTTTTGAAGCTTGGCTATCAGGTTTTCCAATGGAATAATCTTCCAATCAGTTGCTTCAACTATCACAAATTCGGCTCCTTTTTTGGAGGCATCTACTATTTCTTCCAAATCATCATTATTTACTATTTTTTTTATGTAGCCTATACTTTTGTTTTCTAGATTTTTCTTATTTTCCTTCAATGATTCCAAAGTATCACATACAACAAAATCAGCATGTTGAGAATTAAATATAGTCCTGAACCTTTTGTTTGTGATAATTCTTGGGTCTCCATATATCAAGGATACATTTGATAGTTTAGATAAAAAATCGTCAAGTTTCGCTCTTGCTACAAGTGGCTTTACTATGAGCTCTTTATTTTTTTGAACTGACAATATTCCTTAACGCCTCTTTTGGATTTTTACCATTAAAAATAATTTTAGATAATGCATTTAATATAATCGGAGGGTTCTTGTGTTGGAATATGTTCCGTCCAAAAGTAACACCAATGGCACCAGCTTGTATTGCACCACTACACATTTCCAATATATCCTCATCCGTACTTGCTTTTGGTCCTCCAGCAATAACAACTGGAACAGGACATGTTCTTACAACACTCTTAAAAGTATCACTATTTCCAGTGTACACAGTTTTGACGATATCTGCTCCTGCCTCAGCTCCAATTCTAGCGACGTGGGAGACAATGTCGACATCATAAGGGTCTTTAATGCTTTCACCCCTAGGATACATCATTGCTATTAATGGAACGTTCCATTCATTACACTTGTCGGAAATCATCCCCAATTTTTGAAGCATTTCAGATTCTTCTTTAGCTCCAATATTTATGTGGACGGAGATAGCGTCCGCACCTAGTCTTATCGCGTCCTCCACACTGCCCATTTGTACCTTCTTGTTTGGGGAAGGTCCTAACGAAGTACTAGCTGATAAGTGCGCTATTATACCCACTGCGGGAGGGCGTGGCAGGGATTTGATAATTCCCTTGTTTATTATGATGCTAGTAATACCAGATTTTTCACATTTGTAAATAAACCCATAGACATCCTCCAATCCATGGATTGGTCCATTCGTAATCCCATGGTCCATAGGAATACAAAGCATTTTACCATTATTTAGAATTCTTGAGAGTCTTATATCTCTGCCAATAGCCATTAATACGTAAATAATTTTCCTAGCTGACTTAAAAGTGATATGTTTCTTGCATTTTTCTTTACCTTAAAATTAACTGAAAAATCTACTATTCCTGATTAGGTAGTACAACAAATCGAAAACGAATCAAATCAAATAATGTAGTATTATTCAAAATCCAATAGAAAAATTTTGGAACAAAAAATTTCTTATTCGAGTGCCCCATTCCCTCTTTTCTGGGTGCCTATGTCTATTGCATCAGAAACTGTCGAGATGAAAATTTTTCCATCCCCTGGAGAACCAGTACTTACAGTATCCAAAATAGTTTTTACTACCTTATCAACTTCTGAATCATCCACAACTGTAGATAGATTTGCCCTAGCAGAAAATTCTGAAGTATATTTTGCCGTCCCTCGACCTGATTGTACAACAGGCTTTTCACCTTTGCCTCTTCCTTTTCCATCTACTATGGTACATCCGCTAAGTCCTATTTTCTTTAGTTCCTCGTTTAACTCCGGGATTTTTTCACTATGAACTATCGCTTCAATACGCTTCATAAATTCACATAAATATATAAAGAATATAAGGTTTTCAAATATCTTAAAATAAATTAGAAATATATCTACATTTTTAAATATAAAATAATTATCATAAAATTCTGTTTTTAAATTATCTTAGCTGAAAATTCTTAATTCAAAAAAGACAATTAATAGCAAGTAGAAATGGGTAAGAAAATAGTTCATTTCCCGTAGGCTGAATGAAAAGCATTTTTTAACTAGACGAATTATTTTCGTCACCGAGTAAAAGTTATTCCATTTTTTGTTTTCATTTTATTCTATTGATATTTCAGATGATAACATTAAATCGCAAAGTAAAATATCAAAATTTGTTTCCAGCCATCAATCATAATAACCTGGATCAGAGATGTCGAATTCAAAATAAAATTATTATCTATTTAAATAAATCAATATCCAAAATATTTTTCATCTTATATAAAAATTCATCAAAAGTATTTTGATTCACTAATTTAGTAAAACTATTATTGTTAAAACTTTGTACAATTGTTGAATTATACATAGATTTTTGAAATGATTGCTTAATTTTGTCTACTGAATCTGAATTAGTTTCATTATTGGCCTGAATTTGTTTATTAATGAATAGACTATTATTGGTAAGATTGTCTTGAATTTTTCCTTGAATTGGCTTATCTGGTGCTATAGTATGATTATTTTTCCCTATAACGAGACTTGAAGGCAATTCGTTCTGAAAACTATTTTTTATAGAATTTTTACTCATGTTTGCGGTATCGCTTGTTAACATATTAACAGTATCTCCTATCACTCCGTCTATTGAACCTGATAATACCTCATTTACGGTCTCGGATATAGATGATGAAGTATTTGGAGAAGTTGCATTGGTTTGTGCATTAGCTAATCCATAAGTATTAACTAATAAAACAAAATTGATGAGAGTTATGTAACACATGCAGCATAACTGAAAATTTTTTGACACTTGAAAAAGTCAAGAAAATTACTAATAAATTATCAGGTTCACATGTTGTGTCTTCATGGTAAATAATTGTGATCCTGAGATTTAAAAAATTGAATAGACTTATTATTTATCATTTTTTTGTTTTTAACAATAGTCTAATCAAAACACATTTCGAAGGGTGATAAGATCAAATTGATAAACTCAATCTATCCTATTGATTTTAGATTTCTAAAAATATTAAAAATTCATCAAGAAAACAGTATGATTTATTGTAGACCCTCACTCCATTCGCTAAAATGGTACTAATGATAGTTTGGTAATATATAGAAATAATCCGTAATCAAGTTAGTAAAAATGGATAGTATTGTTTCTATTTTTCAATATCTTTATCATTACACCTAAAAAATCATAGTATCATTCCATTAAACGCCTGACATCTCCTTCCAATACCCCAGATTCGTTGTGAAGTCTATCTATGTGTTTTGAAAGACCTTCTTTTGTATCAAAAGGAGAACCACAATATGCACAACTAAACTTTGCCTTACTGGAATCCTTCACGTATTCTATTGACTTGGTATCAATTATACAGACAGGTGTTCCGTGAAGAACCTCATCTATGGATGAAAGAGCAATTGTCTCCATTTTTCTAGATATGTCCTCACGAGAAATTATACCAAGAACAGCAGAATATGCATGAACCATTAGTTGTCTTACATTACGTTTATTCATAATTGTAAGAGCATCTTTTATGGTGTTTTGAGGATTAACTGCAAGAACAGGTGATGTCATGATTTCTCTAAGTTTAATCTTAGAAGGATTTTTACCCTCAGATGTAACTTTATAAAGTATATCTGTTTTGCTCACCATTCCTACAACTTCCCCCTTATGGGATGCAAGCACGCTGCGCTGATTTCTTTCCTTCATTAGTTTTATTGCTTCATCCAGCGTCCTATCTGCTTCAAGAATAATCGCATCATTGTTCATTATATTTCCAACAGGCCACGAAAGAAGTGACGATATGCTTTCTGAAACTAGGGCACTAGTCATGAATATATTAATGGGATGATATATTTATATATATATCCACATTTAGTCAAATTTTTTTATCTTGAAAAATTGTAGAGTTATTCAGTCTAATCATTAATTGAATCTATTAAAGTCAGTGTTTTATTTGGTGCTTTTTCTAACTGTTTTTTGTTTTAGTTTACGAGTTGTTCCTGTGGTCTCCTTACCTAAAAAAGTTTTTAGTTGCTCAATATTTTCTACATGTGAGGTTTTTCGCAATGGATCAACTGGGATCTTTCTTTTTCTGGCGACGTGAATATTCGTTACTCCTGATTGTACTAGTTCATTCTTAGAATAACCTCTCCCAAATCGGGTAATTAGAACACCATTACTTGCTGTCTTGACCCTTCCACGCTTTATAACAGCCTTCATAGTCTACAAAATTTACAGCTCTAAATTAAAAGGTTTCTTGTTAAAACTTAGATACGATATTAATTTATCCATTTTGTTTGATATACTACACATTTAGTGGTCATAAGATCCAATTTTTTTTCATTTCAACAGAAGATTGGCTTAGCTGACTTGAACGACTAATGAAAGATATTACACAAAAAAATTCTCGACTAATGTGGTGATGTTGTGATTACTCAGAAATTGACATAGTTAGAAAATAAGGCAATGAAAATCGTCATCAAGTGTAATATAAACAATTCTTTGAATAAAATATATTATGTTTCAAAAAATGATTTTGTTCAAGGAGCTGAGCGCCGGGGTAGCTCAGCTTGGTCAGAGCGTTCGACTCATAATCGAAAGGCCGCGGGCTCAAGTCCCGCCTCCGGCACATGGTTTTTAAAACAGCTCAATAACGACATCGCTTAAAAATAAAGAGATATTTATCCCCTCTATTTTCTAACAATTAATTGTCAATTACCTTTGAGATTCTAAAACCAGTCATAGATTTTGTTATGTCGTTTATATCCAACTTGGGATATCAGGGGATTTTTTTCTTGATGGTTTTAGAAAGTGCATTGATTCCGATACCAAGCGAAATCATTATGCCTTTTTCAGGGTTCCTTATCACCAACGGGAAATTTGAACCAATAAGTGTTGTACTTGCAGGTACTTTTGGAAATGTTGTTGGTTCAATTCTAACATATTTCCTAGGAATTAAGTTTGGAAGATCGTTCATATTAAAGTACGGGAAATATATTCTATTCAAGAAAAGTCATCTTGAATTTACAGAAGAGTTGTTCCAAAGATATGGTGATAAAATTGCATTCTTTTGCAGATTGTTACCTGCTATAAGAACTTACATTTCTTTTCCATGTGGAGTAGGTAAAACAAATTTTGTTAAATTTACAATCTACACCTTTTTGGGATCCCTTATTTGGAATACCATGTTAACTTACGTTGGTATTCAATTTGGAAATAACTGGAAGAATATTGATAAATATTCAATATACCTTGATATAGTATCAATTTGTGTCATAGTAGCGTTCGCAATTTGGTTTGTGGCCAAAATGCGAGTTCGTAATAATAAAGTAACTGAGCCGTAATATTCATTCTAACACAATTAAAAATAAGATTGTGATATAAAAGTCAAGTCCATAAAGTATCTCAATGCAGTTATCAGGATTTCCATTACTTGTAGGTCTATTTCCATCATTTACTTTTTAGATAGATTCTGTAAGCATCAAACCCAATTATCCTCATGCACTACATATCAATTGCTTAAAATTTAGTATCATTAATTTCTATGTAGATATACTTACGTTATGTTATCGATAGATTAATTTATTAGAAATTTGGTAACTATTCTTGTCTGAATAATTGGTCAATATAGGCATAATATCAGATACACATGACGACATTGTAAATCTAAAAAGTGCAATAAAGATATTTAATGAAAGAAAAGTAAGTTATGTGATTCACGCTGGAGATTATATTTTCCCTGGAGTAGTTAAGGAGTTTAGAAACTTCAATGGCAAATTAATAGGAGTGCTGGGAAACAATGATGGAGAAATACCAGGATTGATGAAAAATTTTCAAGAAATTGGAGGAGAGTTACATGGAGAATTTGGTCATATAGAAGTAGATGGGCTAGAAATTGGAATATATCATGGAACTAGGAGTAAATTGACCGAATCCATTGTTGCAAGTCAGCTATATGATCTAGTTGTTTGTGGTCATACTCATATCAAACGTGATGAGAAAAGAGGGAATACACTAGTATTAAACCCTGGTTGTGCACATAAGGATTTTCCAAACATAGATGGAAAAATTGAGAAAGAAGCGACGATCATAATTTTAGACACTTCAACTAGATCGTATCGATTCGTTAGATTATAAGATCTTTTGATATTGTGGGAAATTCTTTTTTCTTGACAGATAAGTCATCATTAAACATCAATTACCACAAGAAGGACTGTACATATGTACAAGTGGATGATCCAAAAATTAGTTTCAGAAGGCTATTAATTTCATTAATAATCATCAGAAATAACAAGACTATGGCCGATTGGCAGACAAACTAATTAGTTCACGATATCATGATTATTTTAGAAAAATTTGGAAAAATAGATGTTGACCATTTGCTTTTTTGGAATAAGGCAACAAAAAATTGTATGACTTTATAGTTAATTCAACTATATTGTATCAATATGAATCTAAATTCAGAAATCTAGTTTTTTATTCTGATTATTTTTACCCTTTCAAGTACTTTCCAATATTCGACTTCCGCTCCTTGTGTGATTTTTTCTCTTATATCGTCCTCTGCAGAAGAAGTTTCAAACATTTCGAATGTTTCAAGGTCCATAACTTGAAAAGTTTGTCCAGAAATAGAGATGATTTGACCATTTCTCTTATCAATAAGTGGAACATCTACATTGGCAGAAACGGGAGAAACCAAGCTATGCTTTGATCCGTCGAAAACAGATATTGCAGAAACCCTGGCTTTTGCTGAACCATGTTTTCCAGGCTTACTATGATCATAGGATACTATTCTGCATGGTTCATTATCTACTATAATGTAGGAACCTACCTTTAAACTGCCCAAATCCATTGGTTTACTCAATATTGGTCGAAAAAATAGAAAATTATTTCATATTTAACGGTTCTGGTTAGAGTCTAATTATCTTAGTTTTTCCAAAATAGAGAAGCTTACAAGATTACTTAGGAAAATCCCTTTTCTTGCAACATCCATTCTTGTTTTTTCACAATAGTTCTGGTCACTTTGATGAGTCTTTATACCTTCAATTTCCATTATTATAATATTCTCTGAGTGTGGAAAAATAAATGGCATTCTTTTGTTATTGATAAATTTCAGGTTTCCTAAATTTGCACTCACAACTTTATCCCTTTTTGCCAAAACACTTGCAATATCTCTTAATTCATGATTATCATGGCAATATTTCGTAAAGTAAATTGATACATAGCTTACCTTTTCGTGATGTCGCTCAAATAACTCTGATTCGATATTAAAGCAAAATAGAGAATTATTTGGACTTTGATATTTCGAAATTCCTTCTACCAATTTATCGAGGCCAATATATTTGACAAGAATATAATGATTGGAATTATTAGGAAAATATGGTTTGCTCTCAAATGCAAATGTTGCTGTAGTAAAATACATATCCTTAACAATTGCAGAATTCTTCCAATATTCTATCAAAAATTGAGCATTATTACCTCTAGGATAACATACATAACCACAAGATTGAATTGAATTGTCACTCAATTCTATATCCGTACTTCGATAGGAATATTTATACCATTTTTTTATTATTATTTTAGAACTAGTGTTTGTGCCTAGAATTAAGATATTCTATAACTAGACTTGAAATTATTTTGTACTATGCGCGGTGTGCCATAATGCGGTATCTAGATTCTTTATTTTTCCCATATAGAAAGGGATACTAATATAACATAGAATCGTTGAAATTGCTCCGATCGGGTTCCGTAGCGCAACGCGAATAAATTCTACAATGGCGGTTTTCAATGCAAGTTTGTTCTTAATTCTACATCCAAGCTTCTGCATTTGACTATGACCATTGATTGCCCTTATTACCTGCGAAGTAAAATCAACAAGTGTCTTTGGCGGTTTAAACAATACAATTGCATTGGGATTGAACACTACATCATAACCCATTTGTTGCACTTTGGTTTGCATGTATAGGTCTATAGCTATTAGATTGTCTGGAATACTGATTTTTTTAGCTATGTCCGACCGAATTGATAGTCCCCTTCCCATAACAGAATATTTAGAGAGTTGCCTTTTTCTAATTGATTCTAGCCATTCGCTAACGAAAATAGTACTCCTTGCTGAAATTCCTTCGTCTGGAATTGGTCTTGGGTTAGATGCACATATGCCTACATTAAGGTTGATTTTCTCAACTAATTCCAGTGTGCAATCTGGATTTGGTATAACATCAGCATCGTATAGAACTATTATTTGACCCGTCGCATTTTGTATTATGTTATTCCAAGCATTTGCCGCCCCACTCCTTGTCATGTTATGAAGAAACACTATTTTTTGGGAATGATTTTTCATGAACTGCTCTACAAGATCAGGAGTATTATCGTTTGAATCGTCAGAGATGATGATTTCGGCTAGTTCAACTGATGCAAAATCTGAATTAATTATTTTTTCTAGAATTGCTTTAATGTTTGATTCTTCATTATAAGATGGAATTCCTATAGACACGGTGGTCAAATACGCTAATTTACGAAATTAGATTATTTTACTTTTCATATTAGTTGCCTCATAATATATTGAATATCCATTCTTAATATTGTTCAAATATGAATATATTAACAAGAAATCATAAAGTAAGAATTGACACTTCAAATTACCTATCGTAAACCTATACTGAAAACATCTAACCTCATTTCTCCTATAATAATAGGTGGAAAATCAGTTTCCGATAAGAGTGGTCTTCATGCGATGTCAAGTAGGAATTTGGTAGATAGGCTTGAGAAAATTTTGGAGTTGCATTTAGACAAGATAATAATTTTTGGCATGCCCAAATTGCATGATCCATCTGGGTCGCAAGCATGGAATAACAGAGGAATCGTTCAAAATACTCTGAGAACTATAAAAGAAAATTTTGGCAAGAAAATCCAGGTAATCGCAGATGTTTGTGTTTGTCAATATAATATGTCAGGCCATTGTGGGATACTAAATAGGAATAACGATGTTGACAATGACATGACATCGCAACTTATGGCAAAAATTTCATTAAGCTATGCTGAGTCAGGTGCCGACATAGTTGCACCATCTTCAATGATGGACGGGTTGGTGTTATCAATTAGAAAAAAACTCAATGATAATGGATTTAATGATACGACAATAATGTCATTTTCAAAACAGTTTTCTTGCCTTTATTCGCCATTTCGCTTGACCACATTTAACAACTTTTCAAAAAAAATCGACAAGTCTACCTATCAAATTGGATTTTCGAATTCAAGAGAAATTTTGAGAAAGGTGAAATTGGATTTATCTGAAGGAGCGGACATAATAACGATAAAGCCTTCGTTAGGGAATCTGGATTTAGTTAGCAGGATTATTGAAATGGTCAATTGCAAAATAGCCGTTCAGCATGTTTCCGGTGAATATGCGATGACAAAAGCCGCGTCACGCAATAAACTTATTGATGAACACGAATGGACAATGGGATACTTTACATGCATGGTTCGATCGGGAGTAGATATGATAATTTCATATGCAGCCGAAGAAATAGCTGCTATTCTTTAGGTTGCTCTAACCATCTAAAGTACAATAGTGCTATCGTTATGAAAAAATACACATGTTAATGGATAATGTACCAAATACTAAGAAATATGCTTCAAGTTATTTTTTTAAGTGGACAGCGTTAATAATGCCAACTTGACCGGGTCTAGATACAACCCTTGCCAACCCTATTTCAGTTTCTATTAATGTTCCTTTGGTGATCACTCCTCTTCTTTCGTAATCCTTATTGGCTGTATTCTTAATGACTCTCAATATTTTTGACTTCGTAGTTTTCTGGTCCTCGAGGTTTGAAATATTTGCAAATTCACCAGTTTTCAAAGCTGTTTTACTGTTATTTCCGCGTACTCTCCTTTCCACTTTCATGTTGTTTCCAACGATTGCTTCGTTTGGATATCTATCTATTTCATATTTGCGTCTGCTTCGTGCGGCAATTTTTCTACCGCCAGTATACTTTCGCCCGGATAGATTTTCTATAGATTTTTTCATTTATCGTGCATGATACATGAAATTAATCCTATTAAGAGGTTTTCTATTAACAAATAGTCGAGAATATCACTTCATGACAATCTTGCTTTTGAGTGTATTAAGATCGTTAATTCCAAAATATTCTTGGAATTTTCTACTAGTTCTGTATATTTTTAATCGTCCTAATCGCTCTGATTCAATAAACGAATGAGCTCTCAACTCCTTAAGATGTGTATAAACTTGGCTTCCACGAATCTGAACTAGCCTTTTTGATGTAATTGGTTGTTCATATGCTATAAATGATAAAGTTTTCAGGGCACCCACCGGAATTAGAGGCTGCTGAGCAAATCTTCGAATCAAGGGCATGTACACAGGTTTTACCTGAAAGACAAATTTTTCATCATCAAGTTTTGCTATCTCCAAGGCGGTCAAAACATTTTGTGTTTTCTTTATTAGTTCATTCAATAATTTGACTATTTTTTCCTTAGAATTAATTCCTGCTGCCCTCATTAGATCATTGATGGTTAGAGGTCTGCCAGCTGCATATAGCGCTGCTTCAATTCTAGCACTGATTTCACTGTCTGGAAGCGACTGAGGCACCAGTTTGTAAATAATTACACTTTGTTAATCAATGTTTTCGTTCAGGGAGATTAAAATTCCATCATCATTTTGTTCAAGAAATATTTTTCTTTTCATTGCCAAATATAGTATTGCAATAAAACATCTAACTATTTCAGTTGGGTTCATTTTTAATGTAAGATTCTTGAATTCTACATACTTGTCGGCAGTTACGATATCATAAATCATATTCTCATATGATGCCAGAATCTTTTCAAACTTTACCAGATATTCATCAAAGTTGAATGTCTCTACTGATTCTAAATTTAGCTGATTCCTTCGAGGTTTTGGATTTGCTAATCCATTAATCATGTTTTCTAGTACACGCAATAATTCTTCCAGTGTCACAGGATAAGTAGGTTCGATTCGAAAGGGAATTTCTATTGGCTTCAAGTTTGGAATTGGCCTAATGTCCACTATCTCAATTCCCTTTTTGATCTTCGAAATCTTTTCTAATCGTAAAATGCTCTCTACCTTAAGACGATATATCAAAGAAGATGATAATGCAGCTATGCCACACATTCTAAGATCCTTTTTTCCACTATTGTTTATCAATTTCAATAACATTTCTAGCAGTAATGAAACATCAATTTCCCAGACGTCTTTCTTTGATAAGACTGAAGGATTAAAAAGTAAATCAAGTGGCGGTTGAGAAATACTTTTCTTTGTTGTAATATCCGCCTCTGACATGTATGATAAAACAGGATTTTAATAATATTAATTGGTATTGTCTAATAATATTCAGATTTGGTATAAAATAATGCAAGCGAGGTTGGAAAAACATTCAAAAGTCACCGTTTTGTAAGATAAAAAAAGTGGAGAGTGTTTTAATCAATGGCTTCAAAGAAAGAGTTAAGGGAAAAAGAAAATCAGGAGCGGCTTGCAAATGCTATCATCACCTTGGACAGTATAGCGAGAAATAACAACATTCAAAAAAATATTAGAAATATTGTGAGGGATATCTTGGCAGGGATAAAAGATGAAAAAAATGGATCTATTTCTGTTAGGGCAGCTAATACAATAAGCATGCTGGATAATGTGACTCAGAATCCGCAGATGCAATCTCATATACGTACTTTACTCTGGCAGGTAGTTTCAACATTAGAGAGCATAAGAGAATAAAGACCATCACCCTAATCATGTAGAATCGATATTCTTGGCCTGCTTTAATTGAGGCGGGAGCTTTTCTAGTTTATGATTAGGGTTAGCGAGATAATGTCTAGACGCACCTTCTCCACTCAGTACAATGTTACAATTAATACATTTGTATCTAATAGCCAATTACAGTTATACTTATACCTACATATCTAAAAAGATACTGAACAAATTAAGGAATTAATGATATTTTAATTGATCTGATAAGCTCAATTGATTCTATCCAGATTAACTTATCTCACGGCTGTTACTATGCCAATTTTATTATTAATAACGCCCAACGATTCAATTTGGCCGTTAGATTTGTAGTATCAGACCCATTTTGAATGTAATATTTTTATTTTTATTGCGCGGACTATCTTAATTTAATAATTTCTCGATTATCGGGAACAATGCTTCTAATCTTAAATCTAGAAAAAATATTACTTGCTACATTTTCTGATTTTGATTTTTCACCATGATTAACCAAAACTCTTTTTGGTTTAATTCTTGCAGTAAAGTTCATTATCTGGTTAAAATCGCTGTGTCCGCTAAATCCATCTATTTTTTGACTGCCACATTTAATTGGAATGACTTTAACTTTTCCTTTTTCATCTAACATGCTGATTTCCATTAACCCTCCATCTATAACTCGTCGTCCTAAAGTTCCATTTATTTGGTACGAGACAAAAATAATATTATTTTTGTTATCTGGGGCAATTTTCTTAAAGTATTCAACTGATGGACCGCCCTCCAACATTCCGGAAGTTGCCATTATGACGCTTGGATTTTCGTCGTTGAAAACCTCTTCTCTCCTTTCATATCCATTAATAGCCGTAAAATATTCTGATTGAAATGGATTAACCCCGTTGGACACAGATTTTCTAACGTCAAAGCCCAGGTAATGTGCGTAGGCCATATGGATTGCACTTGCTTCTGATATCATTCCTTCAATAAAGACTGGTGCCTCCATAAGACGTCCTTCTCTCATTTCCTTACCTAGGACCAACATTATTTCCTGAGCTCTTCCAACTGCAGGTACAGGAATCAAAACTTTACCTCCGGAGGATAAAGTCTTATTTATGGCGTCTGTAAAAGTTTTATAAACTACAGATTGATCTGGCATTATGTCTATTGAATTTCCATATGTACTTTCAGTTATCAATGTCTCTACTCTTGGGTAAGTAGAAACAGCACTGTCCAATAATTGGGTTCGTGCATATTTATAATCACCGGAGTATAGAATATTATGTGTTCCAAATACATTGATGTGCACAGTAGCACTACCCATTATATGTCCAGCATTGTTGAATGTGATAGTGACATCAGGCGAAATATCCGTAGGTTTCCCATAAGGTAACGCTATGCAGTGCTTAATAACTTCATTGACATCTCGCGTTTCATAAGGCAGAAACGTTCCATTACTTTTCGATATCTTAACAGAGTCGTATTGAAGAAGTGTCATTAAAGGGAGAGTTGGTTCGGTACAATAAACTGGACCTCTATAGCCAAATTTAAAGAGCGCAGGTAAAAATCCCTGATGATCTATATGTGCGTGACTTATGATTACTGCATCTATTTCATCTAGATTAAAATTAAACCAGTCTATTCGTGGATATGCTGAAATTCCTAAAGGTTCTCCTGGATTAATGCCGCAATCTAGCATTATCTTGCTTTCTGAAGTTACAACTATGAAACATGATCTTCCAACTTGCTTAACTCCTCCCAGGCAGAAAATTGCTATTTCTTCCTTATTCCTGATTTTAGATTTAAAATCGCCAAATTCAGATTTTTTTTCATTTGATTGATCGATGAAATTTAAATTTGAATCAGTACTTTCCAAAACCAACGGTGGTCTGAAAACTCTTTTCCCTAACGATTGTAGGAAAATATTTCTTTCTTTAGCAGAACTCTTTTGAGTAGAGTGAATCATATTCATGCTACTTGACTGAATATGAGGAGAACGTAATGTATGAGCTATCCAACCTGTCGCCTGAGCAATATCGATTACCATATCTGCATCTATTGATTCAGGATGATTTACCTCAAGAACTACTTCTCCTGTGGCATCGTCACAAAAAACAGCTGATATTGTAACATCAGCTGGTAACATTTTTATCACTGTCGATCTTGTTTCGTCTTCAGACAATCTAATCGACGGGTCCGTTCTTACAATAAACCTTTTTTTAACATTCTTTGAAAGTGATGAAAGATAATAGGTTAATTCAGTTAATGAAAATTTTGGATTTAATGTATAAAGAGCAATATATGGTCCTTCAAACCTTATGTTTGTAATCTGCGATTCTTTTGGAATTGATTTTAGTATTATATCTTTAAAGTAATCTTCTCCAATTTTCTTTGAATGTTCAATATGACCGGAAGATAAGGTACTACTACTTTGTTTATCTTTGTCATTGTTCCCTAGTGTAGAAATACCCTCATCTACAGAATTGCTACTTAAGTTCTTATTGCTCACTTTAACATTCTTCTAGATACTCGGTGTGATTTTCTATCATCCTTACTTCAATAGTGATAATCAATTTCTATCACAACTCGATATAGCAAGGTCATTAAAGTCCGTACCGGTTGTATCCATATTGAAAAGGAACATCTCTATTATTATATATTTTGGAAAATATTTGCATTTTCCAGTTTTATATTTTAGAAAGGTAAGTAGGGCAGAAAGATGGCTATGGCTACAATAAATATCATTATCATGGAAACAGCTGACGAGATATTTTTGAGATGATTCTTATCAATTTTGGATCTGCTTTCAATAAGTGATCCATATAATTGACCTCCGTCCAAAAATGCGATAGGAAGGGAATTAAATATTCCAAGATTAAAATTGATAAACCATAGCCAGAATAGTGTATTTGCAATCACTGGAAATGATGTACCAAAAATATTTGATTGATATTTTGGCGCCATGAAATCTGAAAAAGGTACAAATTGTTCAGCCAACGTTGGTGGGGGAAGGATAGGAACTAGATGATTTATATCAAAAGTAAAGTATTTCTTGTACAATTCAAGAGCCAAAGCCGGATCTAGAGATACGATTGCTGTCCTGACACCAAGAATGGGTTTATTCGGGTCGGTATTCGCAGGAATTGACAAAATTTTTGTCATTTTATTTCCCTCACTATCATGCCATACAATTGAGGGTTGTTTCCCGATATTTGACCTTAATGTTTGCAATAAATCACTTTGACTTCGTATTTCAGTTTGTCCAATAGAAAAGATGCTGGATCCCTGCTTCAGACCTATCTTGTCTGCTAAAGAACCTTCTGTTACACTAATTATGTCAAGTCCAGATTTTTGAATGTTGGGAGTAGGGATTGGTGTTAAGGTCGATAATAAAACGAATAGCAAGGCGAGTGATACGGCGGCAAGAATCATATTATTTAGTGGGCCTGCAGTAAGTACTGCACTTTTTTCCTTTAATGATGCGTTAGTTAATCCATCCTTATCAAGATTGACAAAAGCTCCAACTGGAATAATGAGTACAAAAGCAATACCGGTTGATTCTACTTTTATTCCATACACCCTTGCGACTATGCCATGTCCTGCCTCATGTATGAACACGCTTATTATGAGTGCCAATAAGGTGTAGGTAAGTGGCAGAATTGGATTTATAATAGGAATAAGAAGATTGCCTCTAAGACCAATTACTTTGGCATTCTCTCTCACAGAAACATTTGAAATGATATTGGTTATCCCGCTAATAATTAATAATATGGCTATTGCAGTAATTACGGGCATTATATAGATATTAGCTCTAGCATATGCCTTTGCAATTCTGGTTTTTGCTATGTAATCAAAGAATTTCAGACCAAATGGAGTGTGAAGTAGAATTAGAGGGAATGGATGAAATACATCAGCGTGAATGCCTTTTTGTTTTTGTTTTTCCAGATCTGTATGTACAATAATTTAGATATTTAAATTAATTCATCTGGGCTTGAGCAATAAAAGTATCAATAGAAATTACATGATTTTGACTCAGAACATGAAATATCATAATAAATTATTATCATGTTATGAATTATCATAAAACGTTACTAATATTAGCCATTTTTCCACAAATCCAAAACGGATCTTTCTAATTTTGAGATTTTATTTTTCAATTCTAGATCCTTTTCCAACTTTTTTTTTCTTGCAATATGGTCAGGTTCTTTGATATGATCTTCAAGTAATACCGATTCTAGTGATTTCTGACAAATATTGCAGTAATATTCTTCCATCAGTGATTCAGTAGAATAAACCAAATTTAATTCATAGCATAAATTGCGTATCATTAATTGACTTTATTTTACACATAGACCCATACAAACAATTTATTAACTTACGACCGTCGTATATCAATTGACAGGTATTCGACTTGGATGAACTTTTTCTTTTTCCTTTTTTTGTATTAATTGGTTCAGTTGCGGGCCTCTTAGGATCTATGATAGGCGTTGGTGGAGGGATAATAATCTCGCCTGCCCTAACTTTCCTTGGTTTTTCACCACCACAAGTAGCTAGTACGAGTCTCTTTGCAGTTTCTTCGACTAGCATCTCCTCAACTTTGGCATACGCTAAATCGAAAAAGATACAATACATGCTTGGACTTAAAATGGCAGCACTATCAATTCCAGGTGCTATAATAGGGTCGTATTTTTCAACTAGTATTGACCCAGCATACTTCAAGGCACTATTGGCAATAATATTAGTTGCAACAGGAATCTATCTCATTTATAAAAAATCGATAATCAATGGAGATGAATTGTCGTTTGAATCAGTGTGGGTCAAGATTCTCTTTTATTCCAGCTCATTTGTTGCAGGAATTATCTCAAGTTTATTTGGAATAGGAGGAGGAGTGATCTTTGTTCCCTTGATGATAATGATTATTGGATTGACAATGTATGTTGCCGCACCTACATCACAATTCATACTAATGATTACTTCTTTGGTAGGATTGACAACTCACATATTCTTGGGAAATCCTCAGTATATTCCTGCAATATTGCTCTCTATAGGAGCATTTACAGGAGCGCAGATAGGATCAAGATTATCACCTAAATTGAGTGAACAAAAACTAAGGCTAATTATCGGAATCACTTTTATTGTTATTGCGATAAGACTAATAATTGATTTTTATCAAGCATCTAGAATAACAATACCGAGTTAAGATATCTTTGTATGCAGCTCAAAAGATCCTTGATGCATAATCAAGCCAGTTTTTACTTTAAAAAATTGTAGGTTGAGAATATGAATTGTCCGAATTATCAGGAAAATCAACATTTATGATAAAAGTAATAAAGTGGACATAGAAATATCTATCAGACTGCAGATTATTGTCCATTCGAACTCCAGAAAAAATTACAAATGTTTATGGAAACAAGATTCGATATCTTGATTACAATAGTTCGAACTCAAAAAAAAGCGAAACACTGCTATTATTGCATGGAATTGGTGCCTCTGCTGAAAGATGGTCAGAGGTGATTCCATTTTTTTATGACCATTTTAGATTAATAGTACCCGACATAGTCGGATTTGGTTACAGTGATAAACCAACTGTAGAATACAACATGTCATTTTTTGTAAAATTTTTAGAAGAGTTCCTAAATAAGTTAGGAGTGAAGATAACAAGTATAGGAGGTTCTTCATTTGGAGGACTGATTGCAGCTGAATATGCAATTAAGTATAGTAATATGGTAAACAAATTGGTTCTAGTTTCTCCCGCCGGGACCATGAAAACTTCGACCAAAACATTAGAAGAATATATTTTGGCGTCATTGTACCCCACCTATGATAACGTATGGAGAGCATTCATCAACATGGCGTATGATCCCAAGACTGTCACAGAACAAACTATAGAAGAGTTTATCAACCGAATGAAACTCCCTAATGCAAAATATGCATTTATGTCTACAATGCTAGGGATAAGAAATACTACAAATCTGAGTTCTCGATTAGCCAAAATACTTTCACCAACAATGATAATTTGGGGTCTGCAGGATTATATGATTCCAGTGAAATATGCGGACGATTATAGGGTTATTCCTAATTCCAATCTTGAGGTGATTCCAGAATGTGGTCATACACCATTTACTGAAAAACCGGCTGTGTTTTCTAAAATAGCACTTGATTTCTTGACATGATTCAATAGTATTAAATAAACGTATTTTCAAAATTAGAGTATGGGTGATAAGCCGGATTTTAATGATGTGGAATCATACAAGAAGGCAATCGATAGCACTACAGAAGCACAGCAAGATTTTTTCAAGAAATTTTCTAATCTTCAATTAGATGCCATGCAAAATTTCTTTTCAATGTTGCAAGGTCTTACTTTTTATCATGCCATGTTTAAGACTACAATCCAAAGTGGGGGCAGAATATCAATACCAGAAGCTGAAAGACAAGCATTGAAAATTGATGATGGGGATCTTGTTCAAGTGATAGTAATTCCGATTGAAAGAAAACATAAGAATAACACTAATAAATGACACTGATTTGGTTCGTCATCAATGCTATTAATAGACAGATATCATATCAGTTTGAACGTGTCTTAAGCCATTGTCCTACCTTCGGTAAAACATTATTTTGCGAATAACTACTTGCAATTAATCCGACGTGTCCAGTATGAAATCTGATTAATCGTTTATCTTCGCTTGATACTACTTCATTCAAAGGAACGCTACACTCTGGGCCAACAAGATGATCTTCTTCTGCGACAATATTCAGAAGTGGAACATTAATTTTTTCAAGGTCTACAATAATTTTTCCTAATTTTAGCTGGTTCTTGAACAAAAGATTTTTTTTGTAAACATCATTTATCCATTGCCTTATTGTCTCGCCCGCTATTGGGGGTGTATCATATAGCCATTTTTCGATACGCAGAAAGTTCTGTACAAAGGAATCATTATCAATATTTTCAATCAGATTAAAATATTTATTAACACCTTGTTTAAAAGGTTTCAAAATTGAGTAACATTCATAGAGTTTCTCTGGCGGCAAGTTACCAATAGAACTAACTAATTTATCAATATCCATCTCACGCGATATATTTGCTATAACAGTTGTATCCTTACTTGTATCAATCACAGGTGCAATTGTTACCAAATTTTTAATTTTTTCCTGATGTAATGATGTATACATTGCTGACATCGATGATCCCATGCAATACCCATGGAGTGTAATTTTGTCTGCACTATTCTTATCTCGAACTATGTTAACACAATCATCAATATAGCAATTCACATAGTCATCAAACGAGACATATTTGTCCATTCTAGTTGGAGATTTCCAGTCCAGTAAGTAGATATCATAACCTTGTGTCAGAAGGTGGCGTATCCAGCTCTTGTTTGGTTGTAGATCAAGCACATAGGATTTATTTACTAATGCATAGACAACTAATATTGGAACAGGAGAAACTTTTTTTACAAGACTGTGATAGTGCAAAAGCCTGTATAATCTTGTTTCACATACTATATCATTTGGAGTATCGCCAACAGCTATATGATTATTCTTCGTGAGTAGCTCAATAGTCTTCGCTACTTTTGAAAAATCAATTAGATTTCGACTTTGGCTATTCTTATCTTGGTTTATCATTTCTATAACTTATCTGATTTATTTTCTTGTGAGTTTTTTCATATTCGTTTTTTATGGCTCTTAAATTTTTTTTCATTTCTTGCAAATCTTTTAGAACTTCATCTAATTCTGATCTGGTTGGTATATTTAATAAGCTGAGGTTTTTTTCAACAATCTTGTTAACATAATTCACAAAATCAAGTTGTTTTGAATATACTTCATTGTATGCAATGGCAAATTCTTTGGATGAAAAAAGAGAACTAAACGCTTCTTCAAAAGCATCAATTACAAGTAGCCTGAATTTTTCAGAATCAGCTTCGCTTAATTTTGGATCAGATCTAGATTTCAAAATAACGTTCCCAATTGCTTGGAAATTGGTTTTTGACATTTGCAGCCAATAATTTGATAGATATATCTGTAGATCTATCAAGATCTTGTTTAACGATAGCATATCCTGCAGATATTCATTGTAATCCTTAGTCAAGGCATTAAACATACCAAAAGTAGGAAAATTTTGTATTCTCTTCCATTTTTCAAAAATATCATATTTAGAGACATCGTTCAAATTATTATTTTCATCTTTCAAAGCTCTATTACCTATTTTATATCTTGATTATTTAGTATATTTACTTTAAATAAAAATTACACTAAATATTTTCATTTCATTTTTATCTGATGCAACTTGATTTGAAAATGATAGATATTGCTCTCAATGGAATTTTATTTCAACTGTAATTTTAGTTAGCATACTTCATTACCTTTTGCAAATCATTAAATTGAAAAATATTGGATCTAGAACTCGAAACTTAGTTAATGTAGGTTAATAAAGTCTTTCTATACAATAATCAATATGGGAATTAGTGACATATTCAAAAAATGGAGACCCAAAGGAAAGATGTATAGTCTTAGGTGTAATCAATGTGGAAAAGGATTTCTTTCTAGCTTTGCACTTGAAGCTCCTGTATGTGGTAAGTGTATGCAAAAAATAAAATCGTCTGACTCAACAATTGATTATGATAAAAAATGTACTACGTGTGGCAATATGGGAGTCATACATGCCAAATCACAATGTTATTCATGTTATTTCGGACTGAAAAAGAAATAATGTGAAAATGATTGATGCTAAGAATAACACAAAACATTATTTTGGGATTTTAAGTTTGGTATGAATTTGTCAGATTCGAACTTTCGTACATTATTTTCCATTTTACAGTCCAGGTTACCTATTAAATTGAGATTGGGGTACAAGCTTCATCTTCCTGCCAAACCACAGATGTGAGATTCCATTGAAGGATTTCATTTGTAACAATTTCATTCCTGTAATTTTTTCTATTTTTGTCAATCCCGTCAAATCAATACAGTAATTCTTTGCCTCAACTACTATGAATTCTAGGTTTTCTTCCTTTACCGTAACATGATTATATTTTAATAAATCACTTGATACAACGGTGTGTAGTATCCAATAAACGCATTCATCTATTTCTATTTGCATTAATTGATCTATATGATAGCATTATGATTTCTTTTAAGAAATTAGATAATATTTTTTAGAAAAAATCATACTAAAAATTGCGTAAAAAAAAGTATCTAATACATTCTATAAACAATGAATAAATTATCCATAAAATAAAATAGAAAAGGTATCACGTAGAAGTATTAATTTTGTTGAGCCTAGATAGGAAGAGTTCTAGAAGACAGATATTTTCGTAAATAGTGATTCAATAGAAGAGTTACCAGTTATGGCTTTTTCCTGGATGTATTTCTTCTCCTATTCAGCCTTAATAAAATTATACCCGCAATAGCCCACAGAACTGAGGAACCGAGGTATTGATGGAAATACCATGCTATTCCACCCCCTATTGCAAAGGACATTCCTAAAATTCCTAGAATTTGTTTTTGCTTTACCATAACTAAGTTTAGGCGCTCCAAAGGCTTGTCGCTTGCACACTAATCAAATTATCTTTAATTAAAGAATTATATAAAAAATATTTCATTGTTGTTCTTACTATCGATTCAGTCGAATCTTAAATATATTCACAAATAGTTAAAAATATGTGAGTATTCCACATGCTGCACATGGTCTGATGTTTACTTTAGCCATCACATTATCCTTAGTAGTTTCTATCAATCACCTTACTGCATTTGGCGAGCCTACCATGGAGTTATGTATCAATGGGAAATGTAAAATGGTATCAGGGCATCATGGTTATCATAGTCAAAAAACATGTATAAATGATAAATGCGGTACTGAGACGCTTCGTGCGAATACCACGGGTACTGAGACGCTTCGTGCGAATACCACGGGTATTGTGCAGTAAATCAAAGAGGTTGACAAGTCAATGCTCATAAATTGATATCCTAATAATAGCTCCTAACTGGAGAAATGATTTTGGTTTAATGGACCTTGTGACATTTAACTGCGATGTCACTTGCTTCTGCATTCTTATCGCATTTTTCCTTGTCCACACTACATATTTTAACGCTAATCCCATCCTTGCCTTCACCGGTTGCACAATACTTAAGTTCTGAAGAGTCATCTGCAAAAATTATCATCATGTCTAAATCAATGGTTGCAATGAGAATTAATCCAATTATCCCCATTATTAGAGCGACATTCATTGTAGATATTAGGAAGATAAGGTATTTAATTCAAACTCTGCTTATGTCCTATTCTGGTTCATTCTTGTTCGTTCTTCTCCGTTTATGATAAATTGCAAATTATTCCATAGCCCGAAAATTACTCTAACGTAATGTCCTGATGAGCCATGAGAATGTTACCAAACTTATAAAAGGGGAATAACAGTCAACAATTGTTGTTCGTATTTATTTCAAGCTTAACTGCTTCTATTTGAGAATCATGATTTATTACAATCTTTTGGGGAGGAACTTTTAGTCTTTATGTCTTCTATCTAATATCTTACCTCGTAGATTTAACGTTGCTTTCGAAAGTTGTCTTTGAATGAAGTATTATAGGATTTAGGATGTAGTATTAGTTTCAGGTTTTAGTTCATTTACATATTTGTATTATAAACTTTAAATAAAAATTTTGACTTATTTTTTTTGTCTATCTTTGAATTCATTGTTCAAGTAGATTTTGAAAACAAGCGAATTGGCTGGTGCTGAGTCTTCACCGGGCAAGAGGTCAACCGATCGTTATTTTATTGAATAATTTTCAATTGGTTCTGCTAGTTATTTTGGAAACTCTTCATGTATCTATAATATAGTTACTCTCATAAGGCACACTGGATGCTTGCAAGGTAAAGATAAAAATAAATAGTTTTTGTAACAATAATTGGTAATTCAATGTTAACTGCAAAAGATTCCCTTTGTTGAAGATATTCAATACTACCCAGAATTTATATCACAATTTCAATATCATGTGCCGACTCGTTACCTTCGACCACTCACTTTTCAGAACCTGTATTTGATACTTTCACGTCTACAAATTCTGGTCTAGTTAAGGGAGAATTATTTCCTTCTTTGCAATTCAGCTTAAAATCACCGACGCTTACTGTACATACCTTATATGGATCACCATCATTTACAGTCAAATTTGGAAATGTTATTGTATAACTCACCTTATCCTCAAATTCCGATTCAGGGTTTTCTGCATTGAATACTTTTACTTTTGTCTGATCATCCACATTAACTATTGTGACAGTGTCTTTTGTTGAGTTTGTTATTCCAAATAAAGTGACAATTACCTTAAATACATCTTTACCTTGTCCTGTTTCTGCTATCACCTTTGTAGATAAACTGACATTTGTGAAAACGATTGCGATCACAAAGCTCGTAAAAATTAGTGATTTCATAAAATAATTTCTTTTCATCATTACGATAATAAGTTCATTGTTCTTAAATTTTTCCAGTATGATTTTCTAGACTGCATATATGAATGGAAATTTGTTGCTCATGGTGGCAAGAAAATTATATGAAAATAAATACACTCGTCACAAAATTTACGATTCTTTTTTACAATCCCCTGATTTGAAAGGTGAGTATTTTATTAATCGAGGTTAAATTAGGCTGACTCGTAATTGTATTACCAAGTGAAGTACTCTTGAATAATGCTTGATTGTCAATTTGTCATAGTGCTGGGGAGGATCTATGTAATGAAACCGATACGATGTTGGCAATTAGCCAGGACAAAAATTAAGCTAAAAAAGCAACCATGGTTTTTAAATTCATTTTCAAGAATCGATACTGTAGCAACGTGAGTGATTCTACTCTTAGTTTAGACCTGAATCTTCAGCATTATCTAATCCTACTCATTGTACTGTAGGCAGGGCCAAGTACCATCAAGTTTTAGTGGAAGGTATTATATCAATTGATTTTAGAGATGTGTAGGCAATATTTAATTAGAATTCCATAATATTTACAATAAAGATATTGGAGATAAGTAATGAAAATTAGCTTAAATTATGGATTAAATCAATATGCATTTGACACAACATCAAAAGACAAATATCCAATTGAAGTAACATCAAGTTGTATGTAAATAGAGGATCAGTCTATTTGGCTAAAGTTTGCGGGCGTTATATCGGCAGAAGTAATGGTTACTTGTGATCCATTTACCGGTGGTGTTGAACTTTGTGTTACAGAATATGACTGTCCACGCGGAATTACAACTCCAACATCTTTTGCATAAGTTTCATAAGTAGAGATCAATTTCTGTAGTATGTCTGGATGCTGGTTAGCTACGTTAATGATTTCAGTTGGGTCATTTGCAAGATTGTGTAATTGCCATTTTCCATCACCCACTGGTGGTTCGTGCCTTATGGCTTTCCAATCACCCATATATACAGCACTGTGGTTGAACATTTCATCTGTTACGATGTCGTTTTCTCCATAAACCCTGTCAACAGTTCCGTTAATGAGGGCTTTTAATGATTTTCCCATTATTGGATGCACTTTATGTCCATTATATGAAGGACCCGGATGCTTAACTCCCGCATATTCTAACATGGTGGGAGTAATATCCTCTACATAAGTAAATGCTTTGATAACTTTTGGATTAGATGTGTTTGAACTTGAACTTGAAGCTGATGTTGAAGCTACTCCCGGTTCTTTAACTATTAAGGGAACTCTAGTGCCGGCTTCATACTCTGTTGTCTTATATCCCGATAGTGGAGAAGCAGAGGAATCCGCACCCCATGCAGCATAGTTAATTACAGATGTTCCGTTACCTAGATTTGATCTTGTATTATTAACGTGTTCAACAAAGCTGGCCATATCCGGACTGACCGTGGTTAATTTAATGGCAAGTAACGGAGCTGGTTCACTAGTACCGTTATCTGAAGCGAACATGATAAGTGTGTTATCGTATTGACCTGCGTCCTTTAAGAATTGTATTATTTTACCTATGTTTTGATCCATATCTTCTATCATTACTGCTCTTACCGCCAGTATTCTGGCTGCATATGCTTGTTGTTCTGATGATAGACTAGCCCAAGGTTGGTCTGGTGGTATCCTGTTTGGTAATTTCATATCGGCATTCCAAAATCCAATTTCTTTTTGCTTTTCAAATCTGTGTTCTCTTATTTTGTCCCATCCTACACTGTATATCTTATCATATTTGGCAATATTTTCCTGTGGGGACTGAAATGGAGAATGTGCTACTTGGAAAGATAGATAACCAAAGAAGGGTTTTCCATCTGTAGAATTCTTAATAAATTCTATCATCTTGTCAGTATAAAGATTATTGGAGTAAAGTGTTTTATTCCCTGGTCTCGGAATAATCTTACCATTTTCTGCGAACGTTATCTTTTCAATGGGTGCTTCTGGATAATCATTAAAGTGATTAGCTCCACCACCAAGCAATGCTAAGCTTTGCTCAAACCCTCTATCATGCGGTAGAGTTCCGTTTTCGTCATGATTACCTGAAAGATGCCATTTTCCAGACAGGTAAGTGTGGTATCCAGAATCCTTTAATAACTCAGCAACGGTCACTACCTTATCGTTTATGTAAGTTTCATAGCCTGGTTTACCTACCTGATTATCCGCTATTAGTTCATACATAGTGCCTATTCCACCAATATGATGGTCTACACCCGTAAGCAGTGACACTCTAGCCGGGGAGCAGACAGGTATTGTATGATAGTTAGTCATAACTTTGCCTTCTTTTGCCAAAGCATCCAGATTTGGGGTTGAAATTTCACCACCAAACGCACCTATATCAGCATAACCAAAATCATCACCAACGATCATCAAAATGTTAGGACGTTTAGTTTCACCTGCCGGTTGAGCATAAGTGAATTTGGTCGTCATAAATGACGGTATGGTTACCAAGCTTAAGGTCAATGTAAGCAGCGTCAGAAATCCAAAAACATACTTCAAATTAAGAATCATTAAAATATTATCAATACATCTTACATATAAGTATAGGTTGATTATCATTACAATGTTATAAAACCAAGAATACATTGGCATTCGATACACAGTTAACTTAAAAAGTATCATTATCCATCATCTGTTATGAATAGAACCATTTATTTATTCATAACATTTGGCCTAATCATATTGCTAGGAACATTTGTCATGTACGGTATAGAATCACAAGTACCTAATTCAAAAATTAAAACACTTCTTGACGCATTATGGTGGTGTGTTGCGACGGTTACCACTGTAGGATACGGTGATATAGTACCGATCAGTAACATAGGACGAATGGTAGCATTATTTTACATGTTTTTTGGCATATCAATGATAGCAATCCTGTTATCTGTCATTACTAACACCTTCTACAAACGAAGATTTGAGAAAGAAGAAAGGGAAAATAGAGAGCAAGAAGTAATTTATCTTAAAAATGAATTAATGAAGAGACTTTCAGAAATCGAAGAAAAACAGGCGAAATGTATAGACCTTATCAATCACTTAAAATAATTCTGGAGCCATATGTGAGATAAGGAATAAATTTCTAGTATCGTATTAACTTCGGGTACATATCTTAGTAACAATGGATCTGGATCCAAATCTGAAAAATTAGGATAAATTAGTAGCCCCTTGTTTACTTTTTAGCGGTTAGGCTATCGGCGGCTAGGTTCAGTCTTCTGCCTGTTGCACCTGCTACGATCATCTCAATTCCTGCTATCAAAAGTCCTGTTGCTATAACAAATCCTGCGAATTTTGCACCAAAGACAGGAGACACAAGAACCATGATTCCTATAATTATTAACAATGCGCCTACTCCAATAAGGAAAGCTTTCTTCCAACCAGATTCCTTTCCAGAGAACGCCTGAGCTATACTTGCAGCACCACCAAAGAGAAGTGCAATGCCAATAAAGACCGTTATAATCCATGTAGCAAATCCTGGAAATGCAATCACAAGACCTGCAAATATGAGGACAAGTATGCCGAGGCCTATAGATGCCCCTTTACCCTTGATAGGAAGGAAAATTCCAGAAATAATCTTATCAATTCCTACAATAAATAAAATTATGCCAAGTATTAATACTAAAGAGACAAACGTAGCTCCTGGATATGCAAGAGCATAAATTGATAATATAACAACAATAATACCAAGGCCTATTTCTACGGCTCGAATCCCTCCAGAACTTCTCATTGATGATTTCATTACTGAAAGATAGAAACTGGTCTATTTAAAGCCTTGGAAAAGAAGAAATGATAATTCTACTAAGTTGTCAATCTTTCTCTTCTAAGAGATAGATGCTTTGGCAAACTTGCGAAAAAGATTAAAAAAGAAACGATACTAGAATATTTGAGCTCTATGATTTATATAGAACAAGCATATGTTAGTTTAAAGACCTTATGAACTCGAAGTGATAAAACAGAACGTTGTAAATTATGATACTTTTGTACAATTTCGTATCGTTCTAGTCTGAGGAGTGTTTTAAAATAAAGGAAGAAAAAAGATTATTAGCTCTGATCAGTAGGACTTACTGTTCTATTGGAAGTCCCGAAGGTTGTTCTGTTTGGTTGCTTTTTCCAGGCATTGCATTATATCCTTTCTTCTGTTCTTCACTATATTCTGGAACTATTATTCCCACCTTTTGGGCCCATTTATCATATGCAGAAACCATCTTGTTAAGTATATCCGGATGTTCTTTTGATATATCTGTTGTCTCGCGAATGTCTTGTACGATATTAAAGAGCTTCCATTTTCCGTCTGCTGCAGGGACTATGTTACTTCGTAGCATTCTCTACACAAATATCTAATGTAGTCTGGATGTAATTCCCTCATGGATTCATAAAATATAATTTTTTTTCCTCTACATCTGCTACATTGTCCTATTTTACCAACTTCAGCATCATTTGACCTGTTTATGATTTTCCTGTGACTTCATTATATGAAAAGTTGCCTCTAATGTTTGAGATTTCCATTTCATAGTTCCCAGATAGAATCTTGGACAATTTCAAATATCAACACAATTCGTGTCGAGTGATGCTCTTTATCACTATTAGACGTGACAGTGAAATGATCTATTATGAGAGATTGTAGACAGGCGGTAATAATCTTACTTCTATAGCACTCAATATGTTATCTATACAACTATTTGTAATAAGCGATGGAATTCTCATCCTTGTTTCTGCAGGCAACAAACGATTTATAAATTCTAAAATGTTACTTCGCTGTCCTATATCACTTTCTTCCCTGCACTTGTCAACTAGACTAATTAAATATCGGGTATTTTGTATCATTATAATCATTATATTATGGACGTCATAGGCTTAAGAATGTTTAGATACGTTCCATCTTTATTCAAATCATTTCCATAACCACATAGGTGTAACCATACGATGTCAGTAGTCAAATATTAAGGACAAAGGACTTCTAGTTTAAGTTGTTTAAGGATGTAAGCGCCAGTACTTGATCTCTTCATCTAGTATATAGTTATGAAATCTACGAAAATTGTATAATCCAGTTTCCTCCTTCTGGGTCTTCTAGATACCAGGATGATGCTACAATACTGAACCAGTATAACAATTGTCAGACTGCGATGTTATTACAACGTGATAGTGCGGTTGGGTCAACTTTAGAAATTCCTTTTTACCTTAAGTTTCAGATATCTCACTCCACGAATAATGAACATTACGAGAAAGTCCTAGCTAGTTGTGACAACGCGATTCTCGTCTTTGTAATATGCCAATTCTAAACCCAAAGGAAGATATAGCATGATGTGCATAAATTAATTGTTTATTATTAAATTTCAAGGTGTATAAATATGAAGATATTGATGATCTCAACAGAGTACCCGCCTATGCAAGGTGGTATTGGTCGCTACTCTGAGAAATTGGTCGATTCCTTGAGAAGTGAAGGTGTGCAGGTTTTTGTCGTATGCAACGAGGATGGAAAGGGAGAATTTAGAGGCATTTCGCCAAATAACCAAGATAATTCTAAAGTCCTTTTAAATATAACTAAAGAAATTGAACCAGACGTAGTCCATGTGCAATATGAGCATGGGCTGTATGGAATACATTTAGATCCAATAAATCCTAGAAAAACACACACAAATATAGAATTTTTTTATGAAGAATGCAAAGTCCCTATAGTTACTACTTTCCATTCAGCTTATACTTTTACTCAGTGGATGAAATTGGTAGTTCCTCTAAATAGTAGCAGATTTGGGCGCTTAGGAACTTACCTCAGAATGGCGTACGACTATTGGACTCATCTTGTAAATTATGGTTCATTTAATTCGCTAAATAGACGAAAGATAGGTCCTAATAAAGATGGAGTCGTCTTTTCTAAATATCTAGCGAATATCATCCCAGGAAGTTCTCTAATATATCATGGTGCGGAACCCAGCATTTCACCTCCTCTTGATAGGAGGGAAGCAAGAAAGATGTTTTCACTTCCTGAACATTCCAACATTGCACTTGCCATAGGCTTTATGACTGCAACCAAGGGATGGGATGTAATTGGAAAAATGAGGGTACCCAAGGGCTGGAAAGTTGTAATAAACACTTCAAAAAACCATTATGGAAGGGAAAGACTAGAAGATAAATTTGAAAATCAAGGTGTCATTAACCTAAACAGTGGGTTTCTTAGTGACAGAGAATTATCATTGCTCTTCTATTGTGCCGATGCTCTGATCCTACCTTACAAAGTAACTTCTGGTTCGGGTGTTATGTACGATGGATTAGCTCATGGTCTTCCGTTCATTTCAAGCAAGCTAGAATTTTTCAAGGAGTTTTCTGATATGGGGTTGGGTATTTCAGTAGATCGTAACCCGGTTGAATTCTCAAAAGCTCTTCTAAAACTTAAAGTAGATTATAAGAGATACAAAGATGCGGTGATGATCTTTAGAAAGAATCTACTCTGGAAAGAGGTTGCCAATAAGCATATCTTGCTCTATAACTCGATTATTAACCGTTCAACTCCTCCTCTCGTAAGAAAAATCATTAGATAGCCTTAGTCGATTCTTGAATAACATTTATAGCATAGTAGAACTTGCTAATTATGATTTCAGAACCTAATGCTTCAATTAGAGAGGGCGAAGGCTAATCCAATATTAGTTCCTGATGAATCGAATTGGTGGGAATCAAAGGCGGTGTTTAATTGCTCGGTTCTCAACGATGGTAAGACTATTCATATGCTTTATAGAGCAATTGGCGAATACGAAGATTATGTATCTAGGATTGGTTATGCATCAAGTAACGATGGTCTTTCATTCATTAGAAGAAAGGAAGTAGCAATAACTCCAGAAGTGGACTATGAAATGTATGGTATTGAAGATCCCCGCATAATGACTATTGAAGAAGAAACATATGTAACGTATGTGGTGCTTTCGAATTATGTTAAAAATAATCCATCAATATCTACCGCCCTTGCTAAAACTGACGATTTTTCTCATTATAAAAGACTAGGCATAATAACTATACCTGGTTCCGAAGATAAAGACGTTGTACTATTTCCCAAATTTAATGGAGAAAGTGAATTTCAAAGGTACATGATGCTGCACAGACCAAGTAACTGGGTAGGACCGCAGTATAATACGGAAAGACCAAGTATATGGATTGCAGAAGGTGATTCAGTCACCAATTTCGAAAAGCATTTGCCTCTCGTGAAACCAGAACAAAGTTGGGAGGCTCTAAAGATAGGAGTAGGTGTTTCTCCCATTAAGACAAAAAAGGGCTGGCTTGTGATATACCATGGGGTGAGCACAGACCATGTTTACAGTGCCGGGGCCTTTCTACTTGACATAAAGGAACCACATAAAATTCTAGGAAGGACTAAAAGACCTTTGCTAACTCCTGAGGAGGATTATGAGATTAAGGGTGATGTTAATAATGTCGTCTTTCCAACAGGAGCTTGTGTCTTAGATAGTAAATTATTTGTATACTATGGTGGTGCAGATAAGGTGTGCTGTGTTGCCACAGTTGATTTACAAGATTTGTTAGATTATTTATTGTCACCTGAATGTTCAATCTGAATTAAGGGAGTAAGAATAAGTCCTAATGATCTTCCTGTACAATTTTCTTAATCGTTTTGCCATTCTTTCTGTTAAAAAGAGTTCCAACGTACCCTACTTTGATATCAAAATTCTGACCTTATGAGGATTGCCAAGTTAGTTTCTTAGGAATTCCTGTCTCGACAATTAAGCAAGAGTGCTGTGAATTAGTCAAAAGAATATTTAGCAGGTTCCATATACAAGTAATTTCTTTCCGGTGATTATTAATTGAATTTATTGGAAGGAAGGGATTTAATTTGTTTACAATGTGAATCTCTTCTAAGTTTATCTTGTACTCCATTTGATTATTCAGAATATACTGTTCTCTACTTGCCCTATGATAAAAAATAAATGCTTTTTGCTTCTAAGAACTATCTTTCAATTTATAATATCTCGGCTTATTTTGATTTCAAGAATTTAAATCTCTTAATTAAATCTTTAATTTTAATGCATATGAAGAGAAATAAATTGGGGAGGGAGTAAGTCTTCTATACTCCTATCTCTTTTGCTAGTTTCACAAGTTTTTTACCGTCTTCAGTCAATTTGTTGAATACTTTATTTTTAACGCTCTTTCGGGCTACGAGTCCACGCTTTTGCGCCTTAAGGAGCTGTTTATGTCCGTATCCATAAGCGCCCAACTTAGTTAAGAGTTCTCTAGTTGGATATGCTCTTCCAGTACCAATTGTCTTTAACAACTTCACCAGGGCCTTTTCCTGCACAAGTATTTTTAGCAATCTTGCTTCTTTCATTGCGACATTAGTATATATGACTAATTATATAATCGTTACACATTATTAGATACAAATTTCAATATTTTTAATATCAAAACATCCTTATACAATATCAAAATACAGAAATATTCAAAATTATTACCCATAAGATTATGAACGTTCTATTTTATTATACGTGTATCCCGTAAGTAAAGTTAGTTATTTATCAAAATGTATCATAAGTCACAGATATCATAAAAATATATATCTTCTGAAATACAACTAATCATATTTAGCTCCAGATTTGTTCACATATTATGGAATCAGAGACAAGTACCGTTGTCATAGTAAAGGTAATCCTAATAGAAACGCAATTTGGAATGAATAATTCATCTATGTTGCGGAAATTATTATAAATTTCTGTACGTTTTTTAATCCCCCGTTTTCCAGAGTCTTGCACAAAATTGCGTTTCCTACGTTTTATTGGGATTTGAACCGAGATTTCAATGCGCCGTAAGGGATTGAATTTATTTACAATGTGAATTAGCTGAATCTATAACATTTTTCAGGAACAAATCAACAAATAATTTGAATAAATCCAATACCAAAATGTTAAACGATAGCAATTATTAATAATAGCGATATAGGAAGATTAGTTACAAGAATCGAACCGCTACTAATTACATTAAATGATCATGTCTTTGGGATCTGTCAAATAATATTGCCATAAAGCATGAAATGACTCATTTCATGTTACATTCCTCAATTCCTGGGACGTTTTCTTATATCAGTATCTTGTGCGATATCATTTTTTTCAGTTTATTTATGCCATATCCAGTCTTAGGTGATATCTGTACTGGATCTATGTTTAATTCTGTAAAAATCCTTTTAACATTATCAAATTCAGCCTTATCTATTTTAGAAAAGATTATGACAACTTTTTCTTTGTCTACATTCAGCTCTTCTAACACTTTCATACAGCTATTATATTTTATCCTTATTTCATCCGCCGACTCGGATGAATCAATTAGAAGGAGAATCACGTCTGCCAGAAGTGACTCTTCGAGAGTAGACTTAAAGGCGTCAATCATATAAGTAGGAATTCTTCTAATGAATCCAACAGTATCAGTAAGCAAAAGTTTCTGTTCACCCATACTAAATGACCTAGTCGTAGTTGAAAGTGTAGTAAATAAATTTTCAGATGTCTCTTTCCTTTCAAGTGTAAGCAGGTTGAAAAGAGTAGTCTTTCCTGAACTTGTATACCCTACAAGAGAAACTATTGGTATTCTGTTATCAATTCTGTGATCGTGATAAAGTTCGCGTTTAGTTCTGGCTTCTGCCAACTTTTTTAAAATAAATCCCATCCTCCTCTTCAAGTCCCTAAATTTAACGTCAACTATGTATTCTCCACTACCACCTTTGCCTGGTCTCTCGCTACCTATCAATAGTCTCGCATTTTCCCTAATTCGCGGTAACTCGTATTTAATTTCCGCGAGTTGGATCTGTAATTTTGCCTCCGATGTAGTAGCTCTGGTGTAAAACAAATCTAGGATAAGCCTTTCCCTATCTACTACCTTTACACCTGTTGACTTCTCTAAATTATACATCTGCTTGGGTGTCATATGTTCGTCAACAACAATCTGCCCAGACTTGTTATTTTGAAGAAATTCCTTAATCTCTTCAACCTTGCCAGATCCCACGCCATATTTCGTATGCGTCAGGTTTTTTTGGGTAAAGCACTTTACTATGTTATAATTACCTACTGATTCCACTAAGCCTTTTCCCTCCTGCTTGCTAAAATCGTCAGGATATGTAACTAGTACGACATTTTGTTTTATTGTCAGAATGTTTCAGGTCCGGACCAGTCCATATAATCATGAAATGAATAAACGTTTTTGTGTCCTCTTGAACATATATGTGAAGTTGTAGTATTAACGTCTGATTCGGATTCTCTTTTGGTATCTTCAGGTACATAAATACCGGGAAACACTTCACCACAATTCTTACATTTTAACATCAGCATAGGCAACTTGTCTTCAACTAACTTATATACGACGCCAATACTATTAATATCTACCGACTCTAATTTTCAAATAAAAAAGAATTAACTGTACCCACCGCCAAAATCCCATATGTCAGGATTAGATATACATATTTTGGTGTTATTCACTATTAGTATCTCTTAGACTTTACCATGTTGGACCACATAGCTCAAAAAGTAGAGCTACTAACAACTATCCAAGTTTTCTATTTATGGTTTCAAAAGATACATAAAGATCAAATTCCTACTTTTATTGGATTAGGTCCATAACCATTTTCAATTCATCTATTTCGCTCAGTATAGCTTGTCTGTCTATCTCATCTCTACCATATTCCCCTGTGTACTTTACTAATCTCTCACATGCTTCGATCTGTCCTAATATTATGTCCTTCTTATCATGACATAAACTATGATAACTATCGATGAAGGAATACGTTACCTTTCTCTTCTTATTCTCGCATCCACAAGTTTTGGCCATAATGTCATAAGATGACTCTGCTTCGGAAATATTCATCTTACTAGGTCATCCTCATTGCAATCACCAGAATTCCAAGACCAAACCATGAACATAATCATAAACTAGTCTGTAATATTCGTAAGCTGATACAGGCATCGATTCGATTTCATTATTACCACATGAAGGACAAGTAGTCGCAGTAGTTAGGCTGGTCAAGGAGGTGGCACACTAAGGACATGATTTACAGTTCAAGAAATTTCTCTTGTCAATATACTTATCTTTACTTTCTTGGAGCAGCGGATAAATCTTTGAACGGTTTACAATAACGGTTTACAATAACAAGCCATATCCCGAGCCTTTTTGCAGACTAATTGTATTTAACATTGATTATATTCGGTTTCGATGCATTTAAGTATATCTAACATCTACGATAGCAATTGCAGTAACGGAATGAATTAGAAAATATGTATAAAACACGAAAATATTAGGAATATTTCTCCCTAGAACGAATAGGGATAACTAATAACTTAGGTTTTTCCTAATAACTATAACATCCTAAGCATAAATAAAATTCAATACATGCTTGAGATTTAAGATTTTTTCTTATTTAGCTTTTTCAACCAACTATACAAATCCGTTAGAGATTTGCTAGAAAATTTCAGGACTTTCTGCTATGCAAACAATAGGTGTAGTCGGTGGTGGAAGTATCGATAAACTACTTGAGTATCTCGATTTTCTACCTCCATGTACAAATTATTATACACTTGCTAACACAGATCTCCCGACACTTAACACATAGATAATGTCACTATAACTTAATACTGTCTTTAGAAAGCAAACATTTTTTTTATCAAATTCATTTTAATTTTTTTCTTGCTTCTTGGTCTTTCTTTTTTTCTATCAATTTCCATTTCCTTAAAATTTCATCCCAATTGCTAAGGTCTCCTTGTGATTGCTTTAATATGTCTAGGATATAATCAAAAAATTCTTCAAGATCTTCTTCTATATCCTTCATCTTCTTATTTAGTTACCTCTCTCCTTTAATTCTACCTTTGTATAATAAACGAAATTTTGCCCGATAATGAAATAAATATGATCTAATCTTTAATTTCCTCTTTTGCTCCAGTGGATATTTAAGGCAAATTTAACAGTCATTAACAGTTGCTCCGGAAGTGATTGGATTTATTACAAAATGAATCCATGTCCCAAAACAGGGTTATCGAACCGTGATTAAAATAAAGTTACCTTAATGTGTTTCTAGATCCAGAATCTAATTTAATTATTCTGATAGTAACTAAACGCTATAGGTATTCTACCTTATACAGTGAAATATTAGGATCTCTTAAATTTGTGACGATATTATTATGGAGATACTTTGAAACCAACAATGATGGGGATGTTTACTTTACTAATGACATTGATAATGAGTCATTCATTACTTACAGTGACGGGACCGAAACTAGTTACTCAAACATATGCATAGAACGAAAACGCGACCTCAGAAAATATCTATAATCTTAAAATTCTATAGCGTATTCATAATCTTGTGACTGTCGATAAGCAAAATGAATACTCTTCAAACAATGAAATTTGAAATTTGTTCGCTAGTCAATCTCTTTTTAATTTCTCAAATGTGGAATGATAGAATCTTTATCTTTATACACGAGGTTGAACATACAAGTTTCGATTTTAATTAGTTTTACCGGCTTTAATAAAATGTCTATATGCTTATTTTCAAATATGTGATTTCTTAATATTTCCTTATTTAGATTATCATATGCAGTAACGAATAATATGGGCGCCGATGGATATTTTGTTAATAATTCAATTGCAGCATCGATTCCATCTTTACCAGGTAGTTTATAGTCTATAATTGTTATATCTGGACGGGTATTCTCATACTCGTCCATTATATTGTTAGCAGTTAAACTAGATGTTACCTGATGGCCCTTACTTGAAAGGTAGTCCTTATAGAGCGATAGATTATCCTCTTCATCATCTACAATCATTGTTTTTAGAGATCCGTTTTCCTCCACTTGTATTCACTCCCTGTTAACCATAGAAAATTACCAGACAATTGTAACTAACTGTTGCATGACTGCTAGATTACAACAACCTAACTATTTCCCCATTGGTTGTACGAAAGAGCACAACATAGCTTAATAACCTTACAGCCTATTTATAATAAACCGACCTTTCGTTCAACCAATTACTGTCAACATCATATTTTCCAATTCTTAATTATTGGCTCGGGTGAAATAACATTGATACCACTGTATAATACGATTTAAAATTTAGGATTACGATGGTGAGGGTGACGTCTAATATCTAGTATAACCTGACCAAGACAGGCTATTGCCATTATAGCAATAAGGATTATAGGAATAACACCATTTGTCAAAACAGCACCAACTATGAGAACAATCACAGCTGTTCCTAGGCTGCAAATACCTTCTCTATATTTTTGCACACCTTTTGAATCCGTAGGTTCAAGGTTGCTCATAGCCGATGTTACTTGTATTATACCCAATGCGAACAAGCAAATAGATGTAGAGACACACATAAGCCATATTTCGGAAGTTGGCAAAACTGAGCTTTGATTACTCAGAACTATATGTTCCACACCAACACCCAATGCTGTAAACCCAATTATTAAGGGAAAGTGGATATACAGCCAAGTAACGTATACTCCTAATTTCTTGTTCTCCTGGAGAGCTCTAATTTCTGAACCGTCCACAGTTTCAAAATATATCCACCATAAACTAAACGCTATTCCCAATCCAAGTGCAGCAGATATCATAGAATAGATTGTCCATTCGTGAGTCGCGATCCCATTTACAACTCCCAATATTGCTATCCCTAAAACTATAATTGTAAACGATCCGAAACGTTCAGGTAAATGCTGTATGTGCGGGGCAAATTGAGTTGAAAAGCGTTTAGTGAACAACAAGGGTGTACATATATCGATAATCATACCAATAATCCATAGAATGAATCTAAAAGGAGGAGGTACGAAAGCGGATACAAACCACACTACTGCTGAAAGAGAAAATCCGATGGAATAGCGATTGGTAAGGCTTCGCGCTGTCGGTACATGTTTTCCTGCACGAATGTATTCTATCACAAGGATAGCTCGTGTAGCTGCATATGATAAAGCAAACCAACCCGAATTTTTACCCAAACCCTCAGGAATATTTACAGCCATAAAAGCGGAAGCACCAATTTGCAATAATGTAAGGAACCGATGAGTCATGTCGTCTGTCCCAAATCTTGTCGCATAAAATGCAACACCAATCCATAACCAGCAAACTGGAATGAAGAGTGCTACAAAACTAAGGAACCCATTTACGGAAACATCAAGATTGAGGTTGATGCTTAGTTGCAATACGATTATTGCAAATATCAAGTCGTAAAAGTTTTCTAACCATGATGAGTGACGTTCTTTAAAAAGTTCCAATTCTAATTATTTAACAAGTTCTGAATATTTATTATTATTTAATAATGTGTGATTGAATTTGTTTGCAATGCGAATCCTACGAATCCTATATACCATTAATTATTTCTTACGTAATCCACTTAGTAAATTAAGATAATGTTGATTTCATTCCTTCTTTACTTGGTTTCTAATTTTATGTACTGGTGGGTGGGATTAAGGTCAAATTTGTCATAATAAAAGGAACACACATTCTAAGATAGGATCTGGATGCCCCTTCAGTTTTGTAATTTCCTAGATTGATTAGATAAAAATACTAACATTTTAGAAAGCATAATAATCATATGTTCTAGATGTCACAATTATGCAATGTTGTATTATCAGGCTATTTTGCCGATTTAAATCGAGTTTTTAGAGACACGCAAGTATCATATGCCTGTCTAATGAGTAGCTTCGTATTCTCTGCCTGCTCTACTGTCTCTATAACACATGAAACCCATCCCGCTTGTGGAGCATACTGGTGGTGAAGAGCTATATGTGTCCTTAAAGCTTCTTCTTGCTGAGGTTTTGAAAGTCTAATATCTATATGCCGTGGTCCATGAAAATGAGCAAAATTTCTCAAACCATAGAAATAAGCCTCTTCACTCATGGGATCATTCTTAAGCTCAACATTCGGTAGCGATCTTATGAAACTTCTAATCGCTTCTTGGAAGTTTGGAGCCATGTCATTAATAGTAATTGTCTCTTCTTTATCAAGCAATGCAATTTCCAATTCATATAAGTTAAGAATAATGACTAGAGAGGATATTTTGTGCAGATTCTTTGTGTTCACCTCACACATAGTTTTCCCATTTGATTCTTAAAAGGTAAAAAACTAATTTCACTAGCAATTTTTAACTAATCTATAAAATCAGATAATGTTGTTTTATTTATTTTTTGTTTGTTTTCCAAATTCGAGTGGGCCGGAAGGAATTTAATTTGTTTACAATGTGAATCCAAAATAGAACGATTTTAAGATAAATGATAACTTATCTGAAGAACATATAAACCCGAAGGTTATAAATGAATTTCTTCAATAACTGACAAAACGCGAGACTTATTTTGATTTAAGAATTTAAAGCTCTTAATAAAATCTTTAATTTTAATGCATATGAAGAGAAATAAATTGGGGAAAGAGTAAGTCTTTTATACTCCTATCTCTCTTGCCAGTTTCACAAGTTTTTTACCGTCTTCAGTCAATTTGTTGAATACTTTATTTTTAACGCTCTTTCGGGCTACGAGTCCACGCTTTTCCGCCTTAAGGAGCATTTTATGTCCGTATCCATATGCACCCAACTTAGTTAACAGTTCTCTAGTTGGATATGCTTTTCCAGCACCAATTGTCTTTAACAACTTCACTAGTGCCTTTTCCTCCACAAGTATTTTTAACAATCTTGCTTCTTTCATCGTGCATTAGTATATATCACTCATTATATAATCGTTACTTATTATTAGATACAAATTTCAATATTTTTAATATCAAAACACCCTTATACAATATCAAAATACAGAAATATTCAAAATTATTACTCATAAGATTATAAACGTTCTATTTTATTATACGTGTATCCCGTAAGTAAAGTTAGTTATTTATCAAAATGTGTTATAAGCCACAGATATTATTAAATTACACATCTTCTGGAATAAAACATAAATTAACTCTTGTTGGTATGGGCTCGGAGGTTTGTGAACCATTTTTGACTCTAATAAGCGGCTCAAAATATATTATCATTTTACTAGAAGAAGGAAAAGCAATACTTTTGTCCGCATTCGGCGGGATTCGGACACTGCTGTATATGGGTTCTACTACCTTCTATTTTAGTTTTGTTTGTAGTAACTTTTACTATTTCTATCAGTGAGAGAATATGGTTTTTTATTTCACTGCCTATACGTAGGATTCCAACAGAACCAATATATCACTAGAAGTGACTATTTTAACTGAATTGGAATTAATGTTCTTGTGTTAGGCTTACGCTAATCTGATGTGAAAACCAAAGACCGACATATCTGTTGTTATCACCAATCGAAACACAATACGTACTTTCGTTTGAGCAAATCCGGTCAGCTACAGCAACGACAGATCTGGATGAGCCATAAATTACTGAAATAAGTAAAACGCATATAGCGACAAAAATCACAAATTTAGTATTCATTTTCATCACCTACTCTTATCAATCTATTAAAGTTTTTTCACAGCTTTGATTTAACCTATTTTAAGAATAAAAATATCTTATATCTAGGGGATTCAGAGAATGACAATCCCGCATTTAGAAAAGCAGATGTGTCAATTGGAGTTAAATCAGACGCCCGATTAAATCCAAAACTTACCTGTCAATATTTAATTAATTTTAGTCAGTTACCAAGTTTCTTAATAAACCTTTCAAAAAACGACTTTAATTTTTCTTCAAATCTTTTCCAATGCTCCTCAGTCTTTTTACTATGTTTCCATTTATGCAGTGTGTCACGATCGGGAGATAATATTAGCATCCATTCATCAAAATGTTCCTTCTTAATAAAGCGAGGATAAATTCTAGTAATTAAAATTCTAGTGCCGTCCGATTCATGTCTATCATCGTAAATAGACCTGGTTTTAATCATACATTCATTATCAGATAACAGATAAATAAGGAAAAAGCCTTTTAATTAAATACGAAATGGAATTAACTACTAGGATACTCGCTATATTTGCTATCATTGCAGTAACTGGTTTAATATGGACGCTAACTGTATCGGAGTCAGCAAATGGTTGGCATTCAATGTTTGAAAGCAAGAAGGCATGCTTAAACTGGTTTAAAGCACTTGGTAATACCACATCGGAAGGCGAATTTGCATGTGATAATGTAGTTCCACATAATCAAACCAACTCTACATAACGCTGTTATCCAAGAGAGAACTTACTTTTTTTAACTTTCTCAAGAATTAACTTTTTGGACCAATAATCACCTTCAATTAGTAGTTTTTATCTTTAATAATTTCATATAAAAATATATTGTACTTTTCAAACAACATAGCTTGAAAGACTTAATACGTTTATACTCAAAATAAACAGTGTAGAGTTGAAAACTTTTACAAAACCAATTATTGCGATGATGTTAATATTCATCTTTTTTGTCACAAACTTTAGTCTGTTTAGTAGAGCCCAAGCAGAAACGGGCGTAGGGACAGATGTATTCAAGGTTATCGTATCGTTGTTTGGAATATCGAATTCAACAAAAGATATTGTCACCATAGTTAACGTCGGTGATCAGACCAAGGTAAAGGTATACAATGCTGAAGATCCTGAAAACGAAGGACTGGATAGGGTAAGTTATACAATAACATTTCCAAATTTGGCTGTAAATGATGGAGAATCGTATAATGTGTGTACTATGAGTGTAGATGATTTTAAACTGAAGTGCAAACAAGGCAGCAACTCTCCTCTTAACAGACCCGAATTTGTAGACATCGACGTTTCCAAGTAAATATTATCTGTTAAGAATTATTACGAATTGAAAAATATCTGATGTTGGTATCACTTTTATAAATTTTTTTATGAATATCTATAAAATAGAAAAAGCTATTTTTGTGACTATCAATTCCTATATATTCCCAAAATTCTTTTTTGAGCCTTTAATTTATACCTACTATAACTGATTTTTATCTTGCCAGAAGGTTATGTATGTGTCCTGTGTGTGTTATCTCCCTATGCTCACATTCTGTTCCCTCAGGTGGATTTAACTCATCGGCAGAGACACAAGCAAAAAATAAATCTCCTATTTTGATGGCGCCAATTTCAGGATTCTTGTAAAAACGATTAGTGTATTGTCATCAGATTTTTTGAACAACTTTCCTGCGTCTATTGTCTTGGACTTTAATTCCTCTTTAATCATGGTGACCACTTTGAGATCCTTTACGTCTTTTCTATCAGAAAGTGGTATCCCGATTCTGAGTTACATCCTTTACTTCCTTACCGTTGACAGTTTGGAACGACCCAGTAGACAAGGTACTCCTACTACCTGAACCTATGTTTACTGTATTTTTTCCATTTGGTTGCTCCATATTATCCTCGACACAAGCATACGATTTCATTTTATTTGTATTCGCATTAAGAGCATAGGCAGATACAAAATACTCATCGCGACTGGCAGCAGTAACGACATTATTCTTCTTGTGCGTACCACAATTCTTGTTGCTGCATTATAATTCCTGTTACACTTGACTAATACAGCTCGAAGTATCCTACCATCAGCCAAGGGAAATGCCGGTATCAGACTAAATGCACCTAGCATTATGTTAACAAAAACACCGTATCATAGAACCCATTTATCGTTTCCAAGACTCTTCGAGAATTGCCGCCTGCAAAAATTTCGTTTAAGAAACTAAACAACGAAAATATACCTGCTAAAGCTAGGCTAGGTAGGATATGGATTTTGATACCCGATTATCAAAACAACAAAAAACTATAGTCTTTGGATCCTGGTTTGGATGGGCCCTTGATGGCTATGATTTAGTTTTAATGTTATTTGTAATATCTTCTGTAAATCAACTTTTCTTTTTTTCTGATGATCCTACACTCAGTCTATTGGCTACATTTGCAACGTACGTAGTGGCACTTGTTATGCGACCAGTTGGAGGGGCAGTATTTAGAAATTTTGGAGATAAATATGGAAGGAAAAAAATAATGGTAATAACAATAATGGGATTTTCAATCGTTACTTTTGTAACTGGTTTACTTCCAACTTTACAAACAGTTGGAATAGTTGCTCCAATATTACTTATCATTTTAAGATTTGTCCAAGGATTATTCTCTGGGGGTGAATGGGCAAGTGGTTCTGTAATTACAATGGAGATGGTGCCAAAGAAGGCGCGAGGACTGCTTTCGGGATTTGTTCAAAGTTGATATTCTTTTGGATTTGTACTTGCGTCTTTTGTTTATGGATTAATGCTTTCTATCTATCCAGGACAGTTATTTATCGAGATAGGGTGGAGAATTATGTTTTTCACAGGAATTGTCCCCGGCTTAATAGCCTTAATCATTAGGGTAAAGATGGTTGAATCAAAAATATGGCTAGAGTCCAAACAACAAAAAAAGGAGATACACAAAGCCCCTTTGAAAAATATGATATCTGATAAAGTACAAAGGAAACGAATCTTGCATTGATAATTATGACTGGTCTTATGTATTCTTATTATACTTCTATCGGTTTTATGCCCGTATTCTTAGAAAATTAAGTAAAGATAAGCAAAAACGATGTTGCCCTAATAATGATTGTAGTAACAGTAGCGGCTTTAATATGTACGGTATTTACAGGATTCATAAGTCAAAGTACAGGAAGGATGAAAACATTGACTGTTTTTGCATCTGCATCTATAGTACTATCTGCACCATTGCTCTACTTCGTGTTCATTTCAACAAACATTTACGAAAAAATATTTTATGCTTCTATATTGATATTTGTATCTGCAACAGCCTTTGGACCAATACCTGCATTCCTGTCAGAAAGATTGCCAACCGAGATAAGAAATAGATAAGAAATACAGCTTCAGGGCTAGTTTATAATGGTGTATTGATAATTGGTTCATGGTCTCCAATTATTGCCATAGGTCTTTTGTCAAATACAAAATCTTTCTCTCCAAACCTCATTCCATTAGCACTTGCATTGAATATATCAATAGGTGGAATAATACTATTGATAGGTGCTATATTAAACCCAGATACTCGAAATCTGAATCTAAATTAACTGCACAAATCAAATTAGACAGGCTTAAACCAAATGATAGATTGGTTGTTGCATTACATTATAAATAGAAAAGTAATCGTTGGTTAACGACTAGGTTCTGACATTATATTTATCTATTTTATATTGGTATAAACAGTATGGTGAATGATGCATGGAAGACTCATACTTGGGAGACTATAGCAATTAGTCATCTGTGAGTAACTAGAATTACTATGCAAAATTACGCTATTGGTTCATCACTTCTAATGTGGATTTTTTTCTGCACATTGTTTGTTGCCTTAGGTTTATTTTTCTCTTCCATATCCATGAATTCGACATATGCTCAAATTGAGCTTACAACTGATGAGAATATCTCCTCGCCAATATTTAATAGGACGGTAAGCGAAGATGCTGTGCCAAGACCCGATATATTGTATTCTGCATTACATTCCGACACGATAGTGGGTGAGGTGCTTAATAACTTTACGTATCCTATTGAATTAGTCCACATAACCGCCAGTGTATATGACAAGAATGGTCTAATTGCAGCAACTGGGGAGTATAACGCTAACGATTATCAGATAAAGCCAGGGAGCAGGTCTGGATTCCATGTATTCTTACATGAAAAGCTACCAAATAATAGTAAATATACCTTAACAACCAGTTTTGAGAAATCTGAAGATGATAAGCCTGCGGCTCTGCTACTCAGTGTGGACACAAATTCTAAAGGTCCAGGGAGTTATAAAGTTCTGGGCGAAGTGATAAATCAAGGTCCAGATGATGCAAATTCGGTAAAGGTATCCGGTATATTTTATGACAAGGATCACAAAGTCGTAGACGTCGATTATACATATACAAATCCGGACATAATTAAATCTAATAATAAAGCACCATTCGAATTGTCATTCTACACAGATAATTCTAAGAAAATTAAATCAGTAGCTATCAATGCTCAAAGTGATGAGTATTCCTTAATAACAAATAACACTCAAAATAAAACAAAATCAGATCCGTGAACGTAAAACCACTCACGTCAGTGCCGTTGGATTCTAGTCGTTTCTAAATCAAATCACAATGTTTAGGCTGTTAAATTAATTTTCTGATTTGAATTCCATTCATAATTTCTTTATTGCCTCTTCTGCAGACCACTATTCATGTCATGATGAAAACATGTGAAATCTCTACACCAGTAACAAAAAGCGCAGGTGGGACATAAGGATTTTGAACGTGTTGGATGAAATTCGGTGTAGCAATTAAAACAAATCATCAATTTAAATTAGTAACAAACTTTCAAATTATACTAGTTAGAGTATTTACAAAAGATGAGTTAGAAACATGTAAATTTATATCGGGCCCGGAGGCTTGTGAAGCATTTTTGACGCGATTTTTGTGCCCAAAGTAGAATTGTAAAACGAATATCGTGAAACCAAGCAACAACATGAAGGAAAAATGGCGATTCAACCTCCAATATTTAATAATGTATTGTGACAATTTATGAAGACAAAGACTAGTGAGACAAAGACAGCCATCCGCCAAAACAAAAACAGCCCTGCAAGATTCATGCGTACTACTTGGATGCGTGTAATTGCGATTGGGGATGTCCATGTCAATTCAATGCCAAACCAACGCATGGCTATTGTGACGTGGTAAGTGGAATTCATATAATAGATGGTAGTTACGGCAATGATATTAAACTCGACGGATTTAATATGGCTTTGATTGGTTCGTGGCCGGGAGCAGTACATGAGGGCCGTGGAAAAGCCGGCTACTAAATAGATGACCGATGCAACGATAGACAGTTTGAAGCATTATCAGAAATAATAACACGAAGGGCGGGAAGTGGGGTGCCTTTTTAGTTTATGTATGCTAGTACATTTTTCGGATCAATCGCTAACACTTTATCAAACCAGCTAATTGCTTCTTCATACCTCCCTAGTTTAATACGGGCTACTCCTTTGTTGTTTGAAGATGAAATTCTTCATCATAAGCCTTAACTTCTTTACTAATATTCTATACTATCTCGATTTGACTAACTTTGGTTATTGATTCTCTCTTTTCTGGTACTTGAATTTGATTAAAACAAAATTATGTTGTTAGAATATCTTTTCACTTCCAATAGTTCTATTGGTGAGTCTCTAAATTCAATTGGCTATTACGATTTACTCTTTTTTAATGCAAAGAAGATGAAGGTATAGTCAAGCCCAGTAACATCATAATGGACAACTTTATCTTCATAGACAAAGTCTATTGGTTCGGTAAGCACTAAACTATTCTGTTCTGCAGCCTTGAGCACATTCTTCTCCATTTCTTCTCTACTGAAAACATTATCAGGATGATGCTTGGGATTATGTTTTGTCTTTACTATGTTGAGTATCTTATCAGGCCAGTAGTCTGTAGACGTCAAAAGTATTCCATCTTTCTTCATTATCCTGTTCATTTCCTTGAAATAGTTTTGAATATTAACCCCATGTTCTATGACTGACAATGATGTAATATAGTCAAACATATTATCTTGGAAATTAGTTTTTTCGAGATCTTGAATCGAGATATTAAATGTCTTGTCTTCATACATTTCGATAATTGGTTTATAAAGAGGGTAAACAATGTCCGTTAAGGCTGCGTATATCTTTTTTAGGGATAGGTCGCAACCATACAGATTTTGAAATCCAAGTCTTTTCAATATGGAAAGAATAGGGGAGCCGTTACATCCTACATCAAGGATGAAGGAGCTTCTATCTGCTTTGTTTATTATATCAACCATTTTATATGTATCCCATGACTTTACTTTATCAGGATGTGGGAAAACACCTAGAGCGTCTAAGCGATCGATGGCGTAATTTACTTCAGATAAATTTTTCAGGACAGAATTATAAATCATGGTTATAAAATTTAGAATTACTATATTTATAAAGTATTAAGACAGTAATGTAATAGTGGATAACATTATCGTAATTAGAGTCAGGCCAGAATTGCAAATTATACGACTTAGATAATATCAACAAATGTCGCTCTTACGATATTGAATGCCAGACCCTCTTCATATGGCCCTTTTGATATAACTTTCAGAATACCTTGCTGTATTGATTTTAATCTTTTCCTGTCTAACATGATGTCTTGGGGAATATCAATTTTTATTTCCATTTTTAGTAATACTTCTTTACTTTTAACCAATAATGACATATTGAAATTAATATTTAAAAACGTTAAACTTTTCAAGTATGTGAATACGAATTGGCTAAATTAGTACCATAAAGTAGAAAAAACACTTGTGTTATTATAACATAAAAGAATCTTTATTAAATAGGAAAAAAAATCTTTCTCATGTCGGAGGATAACGAGCGACTCTGGAAAAGGCTACAGGACATGTATCCGTTTGCATACGCTTTAACCAGACAAATAGGCATAAAATACACTCAAATTTACAAAGATATCTTTCCCAACTCCCAATTCAAACAAGGCGAAACGAGGCCATTAACATTTCATGTAGGTATGGATAATGAGAGAAATCCAAGATTGGCAATGGATCCACATTCTATAATATTGCTTACATCAATCGCTGAGTCATGGTTGGAATCAGTACTTGAGAATTTGGCACCTGGTAAGAATTTGGAAGAAATTGAAAAGAATTTCATACAAGAGAGTAAAATTTGTCCCGATCCAAAATGCGGAGCCGTAAATAATATCACGGATAAATACTGTCATGAATGTGGGACAGCCATAACGTAATTATGTATCGATAGCGGGCTATGAGAGATTAGTATGATTTTCCATGTTGGTGCTAATGAAAGTAACTTAAAGTATTACAAGAAAGAGTTTTATCAATGATCTGAAGGATTATATATTCTGGTATTTGATAAGTTCTCTCCTTCCTTTTTACGCCAATATTTTTCAGCTTCATTCGCAAGCCATCGAAAATTGTGCTGAAAATATGGTGGGCCGGAAGGGATCAGGTTCAGATCTGAATGTAATACCTATGATAGCTGAAGAAAGGGTAACTAAGATATTTTACCAGAATCAGGAAATGATTTGCCTATAGGCTCGAGCGCTTTCGGAATATACGGGCCCTGTATCTACAAGATTTAAAGAGGTTCTGAATGTACAACGACTCGTGAAGCTCCGGTCTCCTTTATTATAATTTCCTGAACATCTGTCGAGATCTTATGGGCCTCTTCTATCGAAGTAACCTCTTCCCCTTCTTTGGCCTTAATGACGATTGTAAGTGTTATATGTTGCTCATTATTAACTTCGACAATTCCAATGTCTTTACAATCTATCACCCCATTTATCTGCATAGATAAATTACGAATATTCTCTGTGTAAGATCCACTTGCTTTTTTCTCTACTCCCATTACATCTGCCTCTTCGGTACTTTCGATTTCAATGTGAGTTGTGATATCCTTCACTTGAGATATCTCCGCTTTGATTCTTTGTTCAAATGATTCGGTGATATCATGTGCGGTTTTCAGATCTAGATTTCTATTGACTTGAAGGTCAAGATACAAATGAAGATGGAATGAAGATGCATTTGCATTGAATTCATGACGGGTCAATGAATCGGATGTTCCTAATTCATGGCTCTTGGTTTCCATTGAAATTGCGTCATGTCTTGAGCTTTTTTTCGAACGAGGCTCAATAATCCTTGAGAGATATATTGAATGAACATTCTTTATCCCATCTGTTTCTGCTGCAATTAATCTAATTCTATCAGTCAGTGTTTCTGTAGATGTTTCTATTGCATCAACGTGTACTAATACGTCACAATTTGGCATGACTTCTCTTATTCTATTTTCAACATTCGTAGCAATTCTATGAGCCCTATCATGTGTTGATGTTCGTGGAACTTCAATATGTAGATCTACAGACATTGTAGATCCCATGTTCCTAATGCGAATATCGTGCGCCTTGGATATTCCGTCTAATCCTGATATTGACTCTAAGAGAAGATGATTCATTCCTTTAGGAGCTTTATCGAGTAAAACGTCGATGGTTCTTCTTCCAAGACCTAGACTTGTATAAATGATCATAGCCGCTATTATGAGCGCGGCAAAAGCATCAGCATTTGGAATATGAAAAACAAGTACAAAAACCAATCCCACAATAACAATCGAAGATGAAAACATGTCTGCTTTAAAGTGAAGTGCATCTGCTTCCAGTGCTTGGCTTCCATATCTTCTTGCAGCTCTGTACAGTACTCTGGAACGCCATAAATCTACCACGATAGATATGGTCATTATTACAAATGAGAATATTGTAATTTCCGGTTGAGTATTTTTGAAAAGTATACGATCTAAACCTTCGTAAAAGATCCAGCCTGCAACTGTAAAAAGGAGTATTATCTCAATAAGGCTGGATAGGCTCTCAACCTTAGCATAACCGTAAGTAAATCTTACGTCTGGGGGTCTTATCACGATTCTTATCGCATAGAGGGTCATCAAGGCTGCTATTACATCAAGGCCAGCGTGCATTGCTTCTGATAAGATTCCGAGGCTGTTTGTGGAATATCCAATTACAAGTTTTGTTGCAGCTAAACCTACAGATGCGAATACAGATGCTAAAGCGAGTGTTCTCTTTTCTCTATATGCATTAACGTTTTCTAAATTATATGAAAATTCTTTCTTATTTGCATCGTTCGAATTTCCACGATCAAAGTGACTATGATCTTTTACCACGATTACTTTAGGGAATAATGCAATGATCTTATATAAGTACTAGTCAATGATAGTTAATTTCATAATAATATAAGATGTGTTGATGTCGTCCTCGACTCGGTCATTAATTTAAATATAATATCATAATTTTATCAATTCTAGTTACGATGTTTTTTTCAAAGCTTCTTAGCCAGAGGAAAAAATCAATACAGAGGCTTCTTCTTTACACAGGTCCTGCACTTCTTGTTAGCATGGCCTATATGGATCCTGGTAATTATGGCACAGATATTCAGGCGGGCGCATTACTCAATTACAACCTCCTGTGGGTGGTATGGCTTTCTAGTGGGATGGCGATGCTGCTCCAGTACTTGTCTGGGAAACTCGGTATAGCGACGCGCTTATCGTTACCAGAAATAATACGGGAGAAACTAAAGAAAAAAAAATATATTATACCATATTGGCTGGGTGCCGAGGCGGCGGCAGCAGCTACCGACTTGGCTGAATACTTGGGCACTGTGATTGCCCTCAATTTACTTTTTGGCATCCCCATGATTTATGCGGCAATATTTGGTGCTTTAGATGTCCTTATAATTTTGACGCTAGCAACCCAGAGCAGATTTTATATAATAGAGCGACTCTTTGTGATTTTTGTATCGATCATAGGTTTTGGATATTTCTACGAAATTTTCATTACTAAGCCCGATCCATCTGGTATATTATTTCATTCCTTTGTACCCTCTTTAGCGACTAGTAATGCTATACTTCTTGCTGTAGGCATAATTGGAGCTACCGTAATGCCGCATGCACTTTTTGTTCATTCTTGGCTTACAAAAAATAAAGTAGAAGAGAAACCGCTGGAAGAAAGAAGACGAATACGAAAGTTACACCTTGTGGAAAATGTAGTTCTGCTAACTATCGCAGGAATGATAAATGCAGCTATTATGATAATGGCTGCCACAGCATTCCATTCCCACAATCCAGGAGTGGCTTCGATATCTGAGGCTTACAAGACTTTGATACCATTATTTGGAGCGACAGCAGGTATTGTTTTCTTGCTTACTCTTCTTTCTTCAGGTATTGCATCATCTGTAGTCGGTACGCTTGCAGGTCAGGCTATCATGGAGGGTCTTTTAGGAAAAAAGGTAAATCTATGGCTCAGACGATTTGTAACAAGATTTATCAATGTCATTCCAACTACCATCGCAATCCTGCTAGGTCTCGATCCTTTGAATATTCTTGTCTACAGCCAAGTTGTGCTGAGTATCATGATACCAATTCCTATGATTCCCCTCGTAATTGCAACAGGAGATAAGAGATTGATGGGGGAATTCGTTAACAAAAAGATCACCACATTGCTTGCCGTGATTTTTGTTGGAGTAATACTTGTGTTAAACTCTTACTTGCTTTTTAGTGTGCTGGGTATTGTGTAAAACCTCGAGCTGAAATATGCGAATATCACAATCCTTATCATTGAAAAATTTAGCAGAGGTGCAATGCGAGAGACGGGTTGAGAACGGTCCCCAAAATCTGACTATAAGTAGCTCAGCAGGACCTGTAAATATTTACATCGGTAGTCCGATACGAAGTCCAACATTCCAGTATAATTTGCTATATCCAGATAAATTATTCTTATTAAGCTAACTATAAACTAGAAGAGAGTCATCTGGTATTATAAGATAAATTTTTAATCGGGGTGTCATGAATGCCCTTTGCCGTAAATCAGACACTCTAATCGTTATAACCTTTATTGTCTATTAATGATGGTAGTAGGTGTGGGTATATATGATAATAATATTCGAGAAGCAAAATATATCAAATAAGATAAAAGAAAAGTTATTTAAAAAAGGATTATCATTAATCGGAATGTCAGATAAAGAAATAATATTTGTTAAGTTAAAACCTTACGCATTTTAAATACAACTATTACTATGAAAATTAAATCAAATTTTTTAGTCCGCCATATTGCAATTACCTACCTAATTTTTATTTCATTATTCACCTTGCTTCCTCATCTAAGCTTTGGACAAGTGCAAGCGAATGTAACTTCTAGGTGTGAAAATGGAAATTGCACTACGACGATTTGTGTTAATGATCAACCTTGCAAAACTACCAATTCAAATTCCACAAATATTACATCTTTTGGTGGTTTAATAGAAAATAAAACTATTCCAGCGCCGAAGATGCCTGGCGAACTTCTATGAGTAAAAGAAATAGTTCTTTTTCTGATGAGTTTGTTTTCCTAAATGATAATTTTATATCGTTCTTTATTGTTTGTCCGCCCAGAAGGAATCGAATTTGCTTACAAAATGAATCCACATCTAAATTAAATCGTTATTAATGGCTATGATCAATTCTGCATTACTTCCGAAGCGATTGATATTGTGTACAACGTGAATCCTTCTCCTAGAACAGGATGAAACATAATTAGAAACAATATTTAACATAATCCATAGAAATATATTATGATTTGCTTCATATAATACTATCTCACCTCGAAAGCCTGATAAAGTGAGAGTTTTCTGGCCGAAGTGAATTATTTTTCATTAACTAGGTTCTTGGTGCTAATTGAATTTATTTACTCTTTAACTTTACTAGATTTCATTATTTTAACAAATTTACATCAAATAATTTAAACCTTTAATATAATTTTTTTCAAGTTCATTCTTTAAAGCTAAGCTTCATGTGTATAGAAAAGTATTGCCAAAGGATACCAATGGAGTTCATTATTCGAATAAAAAAACATATGCTAGTTTAGTAACTGAGCAGCTCGACATCCTTTCAAATCTATGCAAGGTCACCTTTACCAGTAAACTAAGCCAAGATTTAATTACAAGAGAATTGAATAATATAATTCGAATAATCAATGTTAACCTAGAATATGGAAATTCATCCATTTCCTCATTGAAGGAAATTAACGAGCTAATTTTGGAGATTAATATATTTTTAAAAAAAGCACTAGATAAAGGACTGATATCAAATGAGACTCTGGATAAAAACATATTGAGTTTAGGTAGGACTCTAAGTTTATGCGATAGGGTACCAAGGGAAATTACAAAGGATTTAATTTCACAGTTGAAAGATTAGCCTATTTTGTTTTTATTAATTGAACGATTTGTTTGAGTTTTCTGAATTAATAATTCTGCAAATATCATAAAGCATAGAATTATGAAATGTTTACAATACTCGGAAGGGACTGATCTGATTTTTCAGATGGGTTGTAATTAGAAATTCTAGTTCTTGTAAATTGGACTAAGTGAAAATTCTATTCTATTTTTGTTGCGTATTGCATCCTTAATAGAATCTTTTATCAATAATTCGTATTGAAAGTTTTCAAATATTAAATTTCAGATGAACTTTTTACAATAGATGTAAAGTTATTATCAAGTGTCATCTTATTTGATTAGAACTTGTTTGGACAATTCTCAGAGACTTAGTCCTAATTGATAAAGTCAATTTCCAGAACTCAATCTTGCAGGAACAAAACTGACCACGGAAAATCCTGAACCCGTAATTTTATCTCTGCGGTCATCAAGTTGTACATAATAACGTTTCAACCTACCAAGAATTCGAAATTAGGAATAAATTTTAAAGATGGTCTTCTAAAAACACATTGTGGAAAGTATTAATTTTGTATGCCTTGGTCAAACCGAATTTGTAAAGGAGTTAGGGAAGAAAGGGCACTCAAGTGACATTACAACATATGATAGTAAAAAAGATGACAGAATCATGACCTACGTAATACCATCAGGCTTTCCTGACAAGATCCAACCATTAATTACTGCGGCAAATTTAGCAGAGTATTCTATAGTTAACGTCGACAAACTAGATAGGTTTCTAGGAGAACAAATAGTAGCCTTAGATCTACTGCAACTAGATAAAGGATTCCTCCTTCATTCTTACGGAGTTGAGAGCGAAGCTCTTAAGAGTCTTTTAAAAAATACCGTTGCGTCATCATTCAAGGTTGAACAGAATATTGAAAGTCTTAAAGACAGTATCAGTTCTTTATCTTCGGTGAAAAGAGACGGACCAACAATTATCCATATAGATAACATATTTAATGTAAAAGGAGTAGGTGTGGTAGTATTGGGTATGCTTAAACAGGGAGTTATCAAAGTACACAATGAGCTAATACTATTTCCTCAAAAGAAAACGGTTACAGTTAAAAGTATACAGATGCATGATAAAAATGTTGAAGAATCACATAGTCCGGCTAGGGTAGGTCTTGCTCTAACAGGCGTTTCTTTTGATGAGATAACTAGGGGAGATATTCTTTCCAATTACAACCATTTTATTTCTACCGTCCAGGAATTGATTATTGATTTCGATATGGTGCCATTTTATAAGAATGACCTTTCAGAAAATCACTCCTATCTTTTGTCCATAGGGATTCAGATCAGGCCTGCAAAGATAGAGAAATTAGGGAACAATAAACTTAAGATTTTGTCTGATAATATATTTTCATTTAAAGCCGGAGATATTGCAATCCTCTTAAATCCAGATAGTAAAGATATACGAATAGTGGGTTCAGGAAGAATAAGTGTATGATATCTTGGTATATCTCGGTCTATGAGTTCAGGTATTGTACTTGAGTTTGAAACTAAAATTTAGTAAATAGATACAAAAAGCCAATTTATCCATGGTAAGCTAGAATTAAGAAATATGGGTTAAAACGTAAAGGTATGTCATGGCAATATTGAAAGTTGAATTCAGCACCACTTAATTCTAACAATAATTGGAAAAACAAAATGCCAAATCAAACTAGATCTAAGATCTAATTGAGTGACCGGAAGGGATGACGTTCAGATTTGAATGTAATCTAAATTTGAATTTCAATAGTGTTATAGGGGAGCCAGTGGTTTGTGAATCAAATTTTCAACTATGTAACGTAACTAAAGGAATATTGATTTACCTGCCAGATCCTCCTCCCTTATTTCCCTTACCGCCGCCTTTTCCTCCTCCCTTATTTCCCTTACCGCCGCCTTTTCCTCCATCCTTCTTTTTTGTCTCAGCTTTGGGTTTATCTGGCTTCTTATCTTTTGAGGTATCCGATGAATCGGCTTTTGTTTGACTTTTACCATGATATAGTATAGAATCGGCACAGTGTTGATTTAAAATTGTATTGTGTACTCCCTTACTTTCCTTGATAGGTTTCTTCACAGCCTTTGTGATGTTGAACTGATCAAAGAAAGAACCATGACTATCAATAAATTTGACATCTAGTACGTCATCGGAGGACTGTATGTTCAAGATTCCAAACTTTGAATCTTGTTGATCTGCCATAAATGAGGATTTCCCAGCTAGCCCATGCAGGTTTACACCACCCGTACCCACTATTGCATACACCTGTCCCTCAGAACTATTGTAAGAGCTTTTGTTACAACTTGTTACTATTGGATTAGAGGGATTTCCTGAATTATACATGATTGGATAGCTACGCTGATAGTTATGGACGTGTCCTTCTAAAACAAGATCCACTCCATATTTATCAAATAATGGATGGTAGGTATCCCTCAAAGCCTTGTCACCTTCACATGCAGGATCACCACAGGTGTTCGGAGATGAATAAAGCGGTGCATGCATGTTAACGATATTCCATTTTATGTTTGGATTTGTCGCAGCCTGTTGCAAGTCATCTAGGACAAAATTATACTGTGCGCTTCCTACTGTAAATTGTTCTTCGGTACTCATTGTTAGAACATGGACATTTTGCATATCGTAAGAATAATACTGCTTTGAAAGACCAAAATGTTTCAGGAAAGAATCAAGCAGAGTAGCGCTTCCATCATCATGGTTTCCAATATTGATCCTTGTGATACCATCAATTGGCTTTATTATATTAAACCAGCAATCCGGAGTACTCGCATAAGAATAATCTCCAAGGGCCAACACCATACCCGCGTCCCTGCTCTTAGCAGTATTTACTATCTTCTGTGTGTTCTCCGTACATCCCCAATCTCCTACCGCATAGATGTCAAGGTCTGAGGCCGCAAATACTCTGTCTAAGGAGCTGCTGTTAAATACCATTCCAATAAAAAGTACAATAATGGTAAATAATTGATGAGAGTATCGAAAATTGCGATAAACTCGAACTTCGATTCTCATACATAATTGGTTTTTCAACATACATAATAAAACCATTACTGATCAATATTTATTTTCTAAAGCTGTATTGTGTGATTTATTTTTGTTGGAACTTTATTCTTGAAAAGTAATATTTCTAAGTTCAGAGGTACCATTTTTTATTATAAGTCTTTATATACCGTCTATAAATTTCTGATTCAAAAACGTTAGGTACGATATTAATGGAAGTATATTAATGCTAATTTACAAACGACTTGCAAATGGATAAAAAAAGTTCAATTGACATTTAATGCAGGAACATTTGGTTACTATTGTACTCTTCATCCTTATATGAAGGAAAAAATACACCGGAATGAAGGTCGGTAGAACTCACAAATGGTATTACGACAAGGGCGAATGGAAGAAAAAAGTTAACTCCTGATAAATGGCAATTTAGCTATAATGTTACCAAAAGAAGAGCAGGAAATGCTCCAGAGGGTTCAGGTGTTCCTGTGGGAATAGAGTATCATTGGTATATCCTTGCAAATCAAAATGTGAAAAAAACTTGATGCAAATAATTATACCACTTCCATGATAGGTCTGAAATACAAATTGGCCCATAAACGTGTGGAAAGGAATAACTGGAGCTCAACTGATAATGCACAAAGAAAAAGATTGATAGAAATACTTCAGGATTTAATTGAGCAGGTAAAATTGGAAATGGTTAGTAGTTCAAAAATTACTTGAATAAATCAAGGACAGCAAAATAAGATATGCCCTAGAACTAACACTTAATACAACCTTTTTCAATGGATTCTTTTTAGTATTTTAACTAATAATTGTCAATACTTTCGTATTTTCCAATTCTCATTTTTGATAATGACGACAGTGCAATGCAGAGCACATTTCAGTACTTGACTTAGCGTATTACTAAGACAGGACAATGGGCATATGTAACAACCCCTGATGCAATACTGCCTAACAACATTCTCTTAAATCCAGTAATTCCTCTTGTTCCCATAATTATTAGAGTTGTATCATCTTTTTCAGCATATTCTACTATCGCGGAAACAATAGATAGTGGTGTGGTAATGACATCAGTTTTTATTTTTTCAATTTGAAGCCTGTCTTTTTTTATCTTATCTATAATTTGGTTAAACCATTTTTTTGCTTCATTTTTATATTTCTTAAAATAGTGTGGCGGAATCGCACCAAAAATACCAGATGAATCTCCATACATCAGTTTGGATGGGAGTATGGATAACAAAGTAATGTGGGATTTATCTTTCATTGATAACTGGATTGCATACTCGGCAGCGTTAAACGAGTATTCAGAACCATCGATTGGAACCAATATCTTTGAAAAAAGGGTCTTCATTCTAAGTAGGAGTTTAATTACTAGGCTTAAATCATTTTGGTTCTTTTAGAAACTACTATAATTCCGAGAATATAATAGCGCGGATTCTTTGAATAGATCTCATCAATAAAGTATCCTAGTATCAGAGGGAGGATTTAATTATAATAGATAGGGCAGCATAATGGCTTATTCATTTATTATTACTTGCTGGTCACTAATATAATTCACTTCTTTTTGGTGGGTGCTCGCAACCATTTGGCCCACCATTCTCTAATCTTCATACTATTTACAGAACTAAAAACCAGGTGGGTTTATAACCTGCAAGCTCACATGTTATGTATGGAATTGAGTCTTCATTCATTGGAGATTAAATTCAACGGCAACTAACAACAGAATTGTTAGTATCGTCGACGACGAGTTAGATATCACCGAGCTGTTTCATGACGCTTTATGCGGTAATATTGATGGTATTTCAGTTGTTAGTTTTAATGACTCCGTGATTGCGTTAGAACACTTTACTGCCAACAAGGAAATTTATGCCCTTGTCATTTCTGATTTAAGGATGCCCAATCTAAATGGATTGGAATTATTAAAGAAAGTAAAAAAATTAAACCACGATGTCAGAACCATACTCACAAGTGCTTATGAAATCGAAAGCGACGCAGTTTTTCAGCATTACTTACAAGAAGGAATTATCAATTCATTTATGGAAAAGCCTGTTACCATTAATCAGTTATGTCAAAGAGTAAGGGATGAATTTCAGGTCTATCAGTTGGCATCGATTCTAAAGTAAAAGAAATGGCGTTGTTTGAATAAGTATCTGATTCTAGAATGTCCAAAATTTGTTAAATAAGTCCATCATGCATTTCTTTTCTGTATTTTCATTATTTTTGTCATCCTCTTAGAGTACCCTCAGGGTACGACAAATAATCTGTGACTTTAAGATTTTTACTTTCCTTCACTATCCTTCTTATCTGTTTTCTGTACGTCATTGTCCCGTTGATTTTGGAAAACTGTCGCAGGAATTCAATCTCTTCTTTTAAGAATCCCGTACTAGAACCGTACATTTGATTAAAGACAATTTTTTGATTTATCCGTTCCAAATTCCAAAGCCTGCGATAAATTTTATCGGCTCCTTCTAATATTCCGTTGTTATATAACATATCTACAAATTTTCTCTTTGGTAAATTGAACATTCCAGTGTTTATAAGTCTGTCAAATATCGATAAGATAGTCGTGATACGAACCATCTAATCAATTCTTTAAAACAATGAAAATTATGCTCAAAATATGGTGGACCGGAAGGGACTAGTCTGATTTTTCAGATGGGTCGTAAATAGAATTTCTAAATTTTGTTTTAATCCTTTGGATTATTCAATAACAGAGTAGAACAAAAAGGTAATAAAGTTTAGGATTGCTCGGCATGTGTAATTAATTGGTAAAATGACTAATGGTATTCTCTAAATATTGTCTAAAGCGTTGAAACTTCCACTTTCATTTTGATTCTTAAACTCTTTCATTATATTTTCCCCCACCAAAACCAATAGTCCTAAATTTAGTATTACGTTATCTTTGGTAAGTTCATCTATTCGTATAAATCGATACGCGTTCATTCTTTCTAGGTTATAATTATTAGCAATCAGTTCTAATTTCACCTTCGGTTCAACTTTTTCTTTTACTGAACGAAAAAGTTTCATTTTTAATTGTCTGTCCTTAACCGCTCGAAATGCTTTCTGATCAACATCTTCAAATATCCAACCACATCCGATAATAATTGTGTCTTTAATCTTGAATTTCTTAGGATAGGTAAACATGATAGGAGGTCTGTCATTCTTGCTTTTGGATCTAACATGAAAACTGAAATGAGTCTTTGGATTCTTCCAAGGCGTTATTTCATATACACCCTCTTCCTCTAACCATTTTTTGACTTGAGAATGTATTCGTTGATAATTAGGGTTCGACAAACACTCTCAAAACATACGTCTTAATTTATAAGATTATCTGACATTTTGTTTCGAATAATTTTTTGAATATGAAGAGGAAATAAATTGGGGAAAGAGTAAGTCGTTATACTCCTATCTCTCTTGCTAGTTTCACAAGTTTTTTACCGTCTTCAGTCAATTTGTTGAATATTTTATTTTTAACGCTCTTTCGATCTACGAGTCCACGCTTTTCCGCCTTAAGGAGCATTTTATGTCCGTATCCATATGCACCCAACTTAGTTAACAGTTCTCTAGTGGGATATGCTTTTCCAGCACCAATTGTCTTTAACAACTTGACTAGTGCCTTTTCCTCCACAAGTATTTTTAACAATCTTGCTTCTTTCATCGTGCATTAGTATATATCACTTATTATATAATCGTTACTTATTATTAGATACAAATTTCAATATTTTTAATACCAAAACATCCTGATACAATATCAAAAATATAAAAGTTAATAATGCGTCACCGTTCTATCAGTTACCTATGTTTAATAATTTATTTATATCGGAGAAATTCTAACTAAATGTTAATTTTCATTTGATTTTGAAAATCCCAATGAGTAACATACCTAATTTTCTACGACAAAACGAGAGATTACTAAAATTTTTGATGTTTTAAGGATCAGATTAAAGTTTATAAAAAGATAAAGTCTATATATTTGATCCTAAAATGAGGAGCTTAAAGAATTAATATGCCTAATGACAACAAAATTGTTAGCATAGTAGATGACGAACTAAAAACTGCTCAGTTATTCCATAATGCCTTATGTACAATTAAAGGAATCAATGTATTCGAATTTATAGACCCTGTTAAAGCATTAGAACACCTCAAAATAAATAAGAAAGATTACGTAGTTATGATTTCTGATTTGAGAATGCCTGTAATTAATGGAGTACAGTTATTGAAAACTGTAAAGGATTTGAATCCTTTAGCAAGAACGATTTTAATGACAGCATATGATATTGAGGATAATTTGATTCAAGAGTATACGAAAAAGGAGATAATAAACAGTTTTCTAAAAAAGCCTATAGAACTGAATCAATTACTTTCAGAAGTCAATAAACAAATTTGCGTTATTGAAAATATTTATAAAAATAAGTAGAAGTATTGTTAAGACGTGTTTTTAATACTCTTTTTTCAATTACCGAATAATATGAGCTAGTTTCAATATAAATTGAGTAACAGGAAGGGACTGATCAGATTTTTCAGATGGGTCTAATTTAGACCTTCTAGTTTCTCTTATGTAGAGCTTTCTCCCTATTGGTATCATATTTGATGCTAAATATAGTAGTTTTATTATGAAATATATTTAAGACTTAAGACAGGAGCATTAAGCCGCTTACATATCCAAAAAAATCCTAATGGTATCAATTGAAATTAAAGATTTTTGAGCTCGTTGAGATTAATCTATTTTTTAGTGTCGACCTAAAAGGAATACTCAACTCAGAGAATTGAACCATCCTTTCTACCTACCCACTATCTGCTCGGCTCTCACGAGCGTTCAAAGATGCGATAGAAGCTGCATCAATAAGCTTGTTAGCCATCTCGATTGAGGTTGCGTTATTGTGAAGTGGTGAGCCTGATGACTGTTTGGAGGCGATGCTTGTAAAATTTTTGGGTATGTTAGTTAAGATTTCGTGAGCATTCTGTGAAGCGGCTACAGCTGCATCAATAAGCTTGTTAGCCATCTCGATTGAGGTTGCGTTATTGTGAAGTGGTGAGCCTGATGACTGTTTGGAGACGATGCTTGTAAAATTTTTGGGAGTGCCAATTAAAACCTCTGCGGCGGTAGAATTTGGAATTGCTTTTACCATAGTTGTTTCCGTGGCTTTAATTGTTGCATTTGGAATTGCTTTTACCATAGTTGTTTCCGTGGCTTTAATTGTTGCATTTGGAATTGCTTTTACCATAGTTGTTTTTGGTGTTGTAAATTCTTTTATGTATAGGTCTTTGTTCGTTTCGTTGAATCTAAGATCTTTCATAGTCAATACTCGAAAATTATTATCATGCAGATATTTCATCTCTTTCTCAAACAAATGTAGATCTGTGTTGTAATCTACAACATTGCTGTCGCCTGCTCTATGATATATTACTATAGGTATTGCATTGATTATTCCATCTTTATTATATTTGGTTTGACTGTTTACTATTTTGATAAACGTATTCAGCAATTGAGAATCGCTGTACGAATATGCCTGTCTGCTTGCATCGTGACTCCAACCTCTAATTGAATACCTATTAGCAAACGTAGGATCTCCTTTTTTAGTAAAAGTTGTACAGTCCTTTTGATTCGATTGATCTTTCCAACCATCACAATTTAGAAAAGTAATGGGACTGCTAGCAGTCCTGGCAAAGTCATAATATTTTGCTACTATATTAATGACATTTTTATCACTCGAACCCTCGTTAAATGGGTAAGCAAAAGTTGTGACATTTATTCCATGATCTTCGAGACATTTTTTCGATTGAGCTACCTCAAATGACACACCTTTCTTTGATAATTTCTCAAGATGGGCATGACTCATGCTATGAGATGCGATATCATGTCCTTCTTTATACAATTGCTTCACTTCCTTCCAATTCATATATCCTTTCTTATTGTCCAGATAATCGCATACAACATTGAAAGTGGCCTTAAATCCATACTTGTCAAGAATTGGTTTTGCCTGGGTAAACTGTGTTTTGCGACCATCATCAAAATTTAAAATTACTACCTTATCATGCCTTTGAATTTGGGACAAAGATTGTGCGTGCAATTCATGTTCAGATTCAAATCGTTGAATGCCAAGAAATAACAGAGAGCCAACCAAAATCGATAGGACGGCGAGGCTTACCGGAATATAATTTTCTTTTTGATTTAATCTCAATAATCAGACTTTCAAAGACCTTAATGGATAATATATACATATGTCCATGTTATTCTCTTCATTAGCATTTTAGTCGCTTCTAGGGTAACGATTGTTACAATACTAAGCTTAAAGGTCAAGTATTGTCGTCGCAGAATATAAATTAAGTTGACAGTTAGCTTGGCGACAAATTATTAAGATTGCCAATGATAGATGAAATATAATGAGTCAAGTTTGCAACGATTCCGACCAGCTTTTACACCATTTGAGGATTTTATTTATAGTTTCATTTAGCATATTTTGACACATTATTTCCGCTAATTGTGGATTATCCTTTGTCAAATTTTTAAAAAAATCGCTAGCAAGACTGCTTTATTCATAACCTGGTTGGCTCTTACGGTTACGTTTCCATTAGTGCAAGTTCCATTTTCACTAAGCATAGCATTGGCAAATAGGGCATATGTATTGAGAGGTGCTGCTTCCTGACAAATGGCAAATACTACGCTAACACACGGTGCATTAAGAGCACAGCGAGTCCGCCCAACCCTTATGGACAAAGAATAGGGTATTACTACACTGTTTGTGATATATACTATAATTTGAAATCTCGAGTATACAGAAAGATGGGAAATGAAGAGGAATAATGCTAATCCTGCACTTTTAACCAGAACAGAAATTCAGTGGTTAAAAGGTAGATCAAATTATCTGATGGATATCAGCGTAAGATCAAAAGTGATATAAGCCTTACATGTTAGAAAAATATTGCAGTAAATGAACCTGTATTGTTTGTAAGGAATTGCCTCAGTACGAGAAATACAAGCAGCAATTGATAAAGGGTTAGCAGTAAATATTTTATACGATTCTAGTCATTAGGAAGGATATTTTTTCTGGATTTCACAAGAATGTAATTGTGTATCAACCTCCTTAAGAAGATCGTGTATGCTTATTGGTTTCTGAATAAAGGCATCTATAATTTTCTTCTTAGTGTATTCACGAAATATCCTATCATCTATTGCGAATGCGGTCATCAATATTGTCCTTACAAATTGGTTCAATTTTTTTATCTTGTTCAAGAATTCCATTCCGTTTAGTCCAGACATTTTAAAATCGGATATTACGAGCACATAGGCATAATCATTGACTTGAAAATGTTCCAATGCTAAAATAGGATCTGTAAAAGTAAATACTGTGATTCCCGCTAAACTCTTTAGGGCCTCCTGGAAGAGAATAGTGATATCTAGATCGTCATCTACGATAGCAACCATTCTATTTGTAGACGTTGGAGGTCTAGACCTCCAATCTTTTAAAATTTGGTTCCGGTTCCAATGGATCTTATGAATCGAGTCTAAACTAGTTAAGGTTTTTTGAATTTACACCGGTGGGGTAAATAACATTTGAACCATTAAGAAACCCACCGGCGGACGAAAAGTCTTTATGTAAATGTCAGTTAGTCAATATACTATAAAACTGGTGGAGAAATGAAAGCACACAGACATACCCTACCAGTTTCATGGCATTATGGTTAAAAGACTGTGAGACCTATAGTAGTAGAGTATAATAACTTGGCTTAACTAAGTTCCGTGTTACCAATAAATATATCGAATCAACTTTAACTTCCTAATAAATATTAAAAAACTACACTGTACATGACAAACAATAAGACATTCGCACTAGTCTTAGCACTAGCAATCTGCACAATGATGAGTGGTCTAATAGCGATGCAAATGACAGCTGTATTTGCTCAGGGCAATGCTACACAAACTGGCAACCAAACTGGCAACCAAACTGGCAACCAGTCATCGGCAGCTAATACATCAACCCCTCCCGCAACATCTGGGCAACAAGCAGGCACACCAGGATATTAAATTGACTGCGGATTAATAACAGTCCAAATTTTTTTTTTGTTAATTCCAAAGCTAATGGTTCATTGTTAAATCTAAAATACAAAGCAGAATCTAAATATGACAGATTTCTCCAATCTGAAGATGATATTTCTGATATATCAAAGAGGATAGGAATATCCGAACTTATAACTATATTCCTAATCATAGATGCAGGACTAGGCGGAGCCAGAAATTGCACGGAATAAATTGTTAGGATATCCAGCATTCATAATTGGTGGAGTAGGAGTAATAGTACTATTTATGATAACCTTTGTGCCATCTACGCTCACATAAGCACACTATACGACATTCCATTAATTTTGCTACTCTCAATTATCTAATCATTATACCTGGAAATATATTCTTCCCAATTTTTTTCTTAAGTAAATCAATATCTCTAAGTAGATCCATATAAAATGATATCATAAGTATGTTGTATACAAGACTCAGACAAAGATGGAAATTCATCCTCTTGATTGGTGGATTGTGGCTCCTGTTCTTATTTCCTATTCCTTTTTTACCCTTTTTGGGATACCGCCTAGACATAAATTCTCTAACCGCGTTGTACGTAGTAACTGCCATAGTATCAATACCATTTACATTGCTAGCTATATTTATGAATCACAAAAAATGAATGCAAATTAAAAATCAATAATGAAGGCAAGATTGTAAAGATTGGGTGTAATAAAAGACATTGTAGTTAACATGTTGGATCCAGGAGCTGGAACTCCCTCTATTTATTAAATCACATTTTATATCCGATACTTCTAATTTTAATAATACTACGACTAATTGTAACATGAACTATCCAATCAATTCTTCAAACATTGAAAACAGTATTCAAAATATGGTGGCTTGAACTTCGGAATCTGTATCATGTAAGCGTTAATAGGTATTTTTTTACTGTATCATTGAAAACTTAATTTAACGAGTCAATTGTCATGTCGTCTTAATATTCGTCCTTTTTCTTAAGACCTTTGCTATATTTAGTAATGTTGAAGCAGAAACAGGAGTTGGCAAAGACGTATTCAAAGCTATTGTAACATTGTTTGGAATGTCGAATTCTACAAAGGATATTGTCACGCTAGTGAACGTTGGTGATGAAATGAAGGTAAAAGTGTACAATGCTGAAGATCCTGAAACGGGCGGATAAGATAGGGTAGGTTATACAATGACATTTCCAAATTTGGCTGTAGAGGAAGTCCAGAAAACAATCTGACAATTGGTGAGAGAATCCTTTAACAAGTTCTTAGTTTGAGTAATTTGATGTTCGTATTAAAATCTTGACCACGCGATGAGAAATGTCATTATCAGGTTCGTTTAACAGAATGGCGGGAGCGGAAGACCCTGCAAATTAAGGCCCTTGGAAATGGCTCTGGAAGGGATTTTTAATTTCCGATGACTCATCTGATTTGACTATCTCAAAAGAATTCTTGGCCGACGTAGACTGGTATCCTCCACTTGACACCTGAAGGTCTATGACAAGTGGTCCCACGTCACCTTTTTTGCCGACGGTCCAAGAATAAACAAATTTCCCCTGGTAATCGGTAATTCCTTTAAATTGTTTCTTAAAATTATCTCCTGGATAAATCAAATTTCCATCAATTTGCGCATTAGCAATTGACCTATGATTTGAATCGGTAACCGTTATCGTAGTATTTTGGGTATCTCCTCTTGCCACAGGATCTTTTTGCGGCGAAATTGTAACAAGCAGCTGATTATTGTTAGTTTCTACTTTTTTATTATCAGATAAACTCGTCTCAGATGCATTGGATTGTTGACTAGACTCTACTGGAGATAACGTCTCAGATGCATTGGATTGTTGACTAGACTCTACTGGAGATAACGTCTCAGATGCATTGGATTGTTGACTAGACTCTACTGGAGACACAACTACGCTATTCCATCGTGCAGGTGCTGTTTTACAAAGTAATTTTGCCGTTATCTTATTGCTACCCTCATTCAGATGTGCATATTCTTTATGTAATACAAACTTCCACTGAGAAAAATCATTTGCTCCTCCCTTACCGCTTGCAACTGCGCTTTGGTAAGGTCGTACATCGTTAATTATAACGTAAACCGAACAATCTTTGGCAATAGTATCTGATGATTCACCTGATATTACCGGCTCTTTTTCTAAATCTACGTTTTGGTTCGGCAAAAGGCTAAGTATCTTAATCGATTCTATTTGCGTTTGCGGTGGTACTAGTCCTCCTGAACTTTGGCTAGAAACCTGTTGATTTGAAGGACAAATCAAAACAATAAGCAAGACAGTAATTATCAATAGAAATGCTATTTTCGACTTACCCAACATCACAATGTATTCATTTTGCAGATATATATTCCAAAGCTACATCCTTTGTAGAGGGACATTTGAGTCATAGAGGATTAAGTAATATGGACGATAAATTGGGATTGTGTACGAGTCCTTATAGAATTAATACCATCAGGCCCGGAGCGATGAGAGACAATTTCTGGAATAAAGTTGAATTCATAATATAGTAACGGAATTAGTAAGCTTCAGGGTTTACTCCGAATAAAAATGGAAGTTTGAGTATATCAAATAAAGTAATTCATTCATTTCACATGGCGGTGCTCAAAAAAATCTGATTTGTGGTAAGGCTCGGAAGGGACTAGTCTGATTTTTCATGTGGTTCCAGGCAAATTATAGAAGCTAGACAGATCAACAAATGTCGCCTTTGCAATATTGAATGCCAGACCTTCCTCATATGGCCCTTTTGATATAACTTTCAGAATACCTTGCTGTACTGATTTTAATCTTTTCTTGTTCAACATGATGTCTTGGGGAATTTCAATCTTTATTTCCACTCTTAGTAATACTTCTTTAGTTTTAACCAATAATCACATATTGAAATCGATATTTAAAAACGTAATTCTATTCTCGGCAAACCTAAAGAACTGAAATAAGATTTATTGAAGATATTGCCTTACAAGAACTATAGAAAAGTCACACTGATATAATTTTTATATTCCAACATAAACGCAGCTTTAAATCTATGAATAGAAAATATGAATGTACTTTTATTAGAGAATTGAATAGGAAGGGATTGAATTTGTTTACAATGTGAATCCCATGTTACCATTAATTGTTTTACAAGTAACTCACCACTTGAATTCAGGTAATATTGTTGGCTTTCACTCTAGCTAAATAGATATGAAAATATTTTGAAGGGATTAAGTGTAAAATTGATTATATAAATTTATATAATATCTGTTAATCTAATATATCTTTATGTCATATAAGTTTACATAATCCTTATATTTGACTATATACATTAATACAACATGAACGTAAGTTTAGCGGGTATTCATCATCCTACTCTTCCTACAATTAGGATGGTTGAAGAAATAATGAAGAAGACGCAATATTTTAGATCAAAAAATCAATTATCTAGACAACTTCCTAAACAAGTAATGTATCCAACATTAACTAGAATACTAGATTATTTGGAAGAATCAAATAAGATTGTTTATAATAATGATGGTTCAATAGTTTGGATTTTTGCAGATTCTCATAAAATAAAGGAAGCATTGAAGAAATCAAAACCGTTTACAAAACTCTAAGATTTCTTATAACCAAATAATTTGTGATATTCGTCATGATTTAAGAAGGCGAGTATAAAATATACTTTCTAACTAGAGGTACCTATAATAGTATAAATTAACCTATAATAGTCGGAAATTTTTATTCTATAAAGGTTTGAATATTTCTTGTATTTTGATGGATATGGTCTATTACTAACAAAGTCCCCAGGCATGACATCATTTTGCATATCTTGAGCTTTCTGATTGATGACTCGCCTCAATGTAGGATCTTTAATTTTTTTAATTTGTCGTATAAAATCATCAGAGTTGCGTACTTCTATGCGTCTATTGGATATTACTAATCACACTATTTACATAATCTATTTGCTTATAAAACTAAATAGCAATCTAAGAAATCTGGAGCTGTATAGTATGAAAAAGGATTCGTTTGTTACCAAGGTTCTTTATTTGTTGTTCTCACTAATTCATTAAACTTCTTTGCTAGTTTTCTAGCACTAAATATTTGCCATATAAACATTATAAGATATCCGATACTAAAGATTAGAGACATTGGTGCGAAAGTGAATAAGAAGACGATGGTTAAAACATAAAGAACCAACCCTAGTAGCAATATTCCAATTCCTCTGCCCACTTTTCCAACGTATATGTGTCCTATACCGGGTAAACCAAATATTCCGCCGATAAAGGCTATGAGTGCAGATGTTCCAGGACTCTTATAGGGTAACGTTTCTATAGCTGGTGACGGCGATTGTTTATGCCTAGAATGTTCATGAAGGGCTGAATGACACTTAGGACATTCTTCAATATCCACATTTGTGTCTAATTTTCCACCGCAATTGCTACAAAAGTTCTGTTTGTCACTCAATCAATATCATTATTGGCAACTAATTAATAAAGACTAGCCATTTCTTAACGACATTAAATAAGTATATGTTGGAGGGACTGAATTTTTCTGGAAAAATTTTGCGAAGATGAACTATTGAATACTCTGAACAAGACAGGAATTGAATTTTTAGAAAGGCCAATGGTTTACAAGAATTAACTTGGATTTAATCCCATTCACTTCCTATAGTGAAGGGAGCGAAACTGAAAGAGAAAAGACATCAAAGCGCCTGCCTGCGGGTTCAAAAGTTTAGCGCGATTTTTTCTTTATTGACAAATAGCAGTTGTAATATCATCATAAGTTTAAATTGTCATTTCTTTTAATTCAACTTGCTGTGATAATAATAAAAAATGTAAATCAGAACTTGAATAAAAATTGAATCATTAAATTTATTTACGATCTACTATTTTCGAACGAATTCCGCGGTCTCGCCATTATTTTTGATTGCAGTCTCCTTCCAATGTAAAACCTCAAAATATGGTGGGCCCGAAGGGATGCAGTACCTACTGTTTCTAATCCATACGCAGAATACAACTCTACTACATCTTAGGAGTGATATTTCGATATAAGTCAGCAGATCGTATCACATTGTTCAAATATACACAATGACTTACCTTGTTATGTATGAAATGGATAACAAGA
>WNFX01000071.1_pt1 | contig 81410 bp, 97 predicted proteins | sample 5400111 | NCBI WGS metagenome assembly WNFX01 (sample SAMN13153363, study PRJNA577476) | soil metagenome | isolation source: 40 cm soil or saprolite under grassland replicate 1 | place: USA:California | collected 2016-06-15
GGCCTTCTGTTGTTCTATGAAGAGATGCCTGCAAGCCTCGTTCAGAGGGTCCTATGCCGGCGGCAACATGTCCGGTCCGGCTGGGATCATTCTCCCCGTGGCGGCATCATAAAGGGCCAGGTGACCGCCGTACGCCCCCTTCTGTTCTGACGGCATTGGACTAAGCGTCCTACCTGGCGCATCGCGCCTGCTTGGACTTGCTCCGGTGGGGTGTCGCCGTCTCACCAGATCCCGCGTCAACGTCACCGCCGGGCGGATCATCCTCGAGGCGGGCTGTGTCGTTTCTGCGCCCTTGCCGGCCCTCTCAGGCCCCCCGCTTGCGCGGGGCCACCGCTCCGAGGGAGGGGGGACGTTCCTCAGCGATCCCGAAAGACCACCGTCGGCCGTCCGCGGTCTCCTGGCCGGTCGCGCCATCCGTCCGGGTCTATTTGGACTTGCCGCCACCCATCCTCACTCTGTAACCGGCAAACGTAAGATATTTCCAAGGAAGCGCTGTTCTCGACACTCATGAGAGATCGCGGGCCAAGAGGTACCGAGATTTGGGGAATCTGGCTCGTCCTCGACGCGCGCGTCCTCGCCCTCGTCTCGCAGGTGATGTATTTCCCCGTTTGGACCGCCGATGGATCCAGCATGCGGACCCTGCTCTATTCCGTTCCGGTGCAACCCCTTCAGTACGTGCTGGCGCGCGTCGGGTGGACGGCCGCGATAATCGGGGTCGTCGGCGCATTCCTTATCGAGCGGAGCCGCGCGGACCGGTCGGGACGAAGCGCGTGGACACGCGAGCGACTCGCGATTATCGTCGCAATCGGGGCGGATGCGATCTTCTTTGGAACATTCGGCATCATGAGCATCTCCATCGCCCTGTGGTTCCTCGTGCTCGCGGCGACGAGCATCATCGTTCTGATTGCCGCGGGCCTCTACCTCCTCTGGACCGCGGAGCGTCTCGCCGGAGTCATCGTGAAGATGCTTGGCTCGGTCGCCATCGCGCTCGCTGTTGTCGCCGACGCGCTCAATCTATGGACCTTCGGCCGATTCTTCGGACTGTTGGGCGGCGATCCGTTCCGGAGGATCGATCCGTCCGTGTCGGTCGCGGGCGCGCTGCTCGGGGCGGGGTCACTGACTCTCTGGATCCTGATCTACTCGCTGGTCGTTCTCCGAGCCCGGATGGCCACTCCGGCCGTCCCGCCGGTCGCCGAGGCCTAAAGACTTATCACGAACGACCATCCCGGTCCGATGGCCGGCGACCGCCGCATCCTCTTCGCGAATTCGATTTACCATCTGACGAACGACGGCGCGGTCACGGTCCTCGCGGGCCAGATTGCCGTCCTCCAAGCCGTCTTCGGCGGATTCGGACCGATCGAGGTCGGCCTGCTTGGAGGTTCCGCGCTCCTCGTGACGGCCGTCTTCCAGTTCGTGTTCGGAGTCATGGCGGATCGACGCGATCCGTCGCGATTCCTGCCGGTCGGCATCGCGATCCTCGGGTTCGGTTCCCTGCTCGTCACCCTCTCGTCCTCGTTCTGGACGCTCCTTGCGTTCGTCGCACTGTCGCGGGTCGGCGCGAGCTTCTACCATCCCGTCGGGATTTCGTGGATCGGGCGAGAGTACGAGGGTCCCGAGCTCGATCGGCCGATGGGATTCCAGAGCGCGTTCGGCGACACCGGCGTCATCCTCGGAATGGCGAGCGGCGCCGTCCTCGCGGTAGCGTTTCGTTGGCAATCGCCGTTCTTCCTGTGGGGCGGCATCAACCTCGCGGCGGTCGCCGTCGGCCTCTATCTCGTCCGCGGGCGACGGTACCGGCCTCAGGCAAGCATGTCCTCCGTCGGGGACTACGTCGGCGTGTTGCGCGACGTGCGGCTGTGGCTCCTGCCCCTCGCCCTCGGCGGCGCCGTGTACAACATCTTCAGTTACTTCGGGCCTTTGCTCCTCGTCTCGAAGTTCTCGCTGGCCAAGGATGCGGCGGGGGTGGCCGTGGCGCTGTGGATCCTCGCCGGCACCGTCGCGGCGTTCTTCTTCGGTCGCGTGAGTCGCCGCTTCGGACGGTACCGGACCCTCCTCGGATCGTACGTCGGAATCGGACTGGCGGGTCTGGTCGGCGGCCTCCTCGACAATCTGGTCATCGTGATCGCGGTCCTCTGGACGCTCGGCTCCGCGTTGTTCCTCACCTACCCCGGGATCTTCGCGTTCGTCTCGGAATCGAGCCACCGCCGCCTCCAGGGCGCCGCGTTCGGGCTCATCTTCGCCTTCCAGCTGCTCGGCGGGGCCGCGGGTCTGTTCGTCGCGGGCGTGCTGGCGGATCGGTTCGGCTCCACTCCGGCGATCCAGGCGTCCGTCCCGTTCGTCGTCGCGGGCGTCCTCGGCCTCGCCGGATTCGTGGTCCTCTCCCTCGGTCGGTCCCGCATCTCGAACGCGCGGAAGGCCGTCCCGTCCTCGGTCCCTCCGCTTTGAACCGCTCAGAGGATCGGAGTTGCCTTCGCGCGCACCCGGGCCGCAATCCCGATCGCGATGCCGAAGATGGCGGGCAGAACGCTCGCGAGGAGTGAGAACTCCTCCCGGCGCAGGTTGATGAGGAGGAACAGCAGCAGCGTGAAGAACCCCGCGCCAGACCCGACGAGGATCAAGAGCCGTCCCGTGCGCACGCGGTCCTTCCAGATGAGGAATCCGCCGAGGAGCACGGCAATCCCGCCGAGCGAGGCGATGCCGACGAAGATGTACGCGAGGACGATCAAGAAGGGGCGGCTGCCGAAAAGCTCCTCGAGGAACGTGAAGAAGCGATCGACCCGACCGGCTCCCGTGGACCCACTGATGAGCAGGAGGGCGCCCGCGATCGCGGCGAGCAGGGCGGCTTGGTCGTTCTGGCGCACACCTCACCCGTTCCGCACGATCCGCATGACGGCCGCGAGGTTGTCGGGATGGGCCTCGAAGTACTTGCGGACGGGCGCGAGTTCCTCGTTCACGCTCGCTGCGACGCCCGCCTTCAGGTCCTTCGGATGGAGCGCGCCGCTTCCGTACGCCTTCGCGAGATCCCCGAACGAATCGTACGCGACGTCCCCGCCGAACTTCGAGTCCCGAGGGATCGTCAGCCGGCCGCGGCGCGGGAACAGCACGAGGCGGGCCGTCTCGAGGACCGGATTGCCGACCGTCTCCTGTGCGGGGCAGAACGCCTTCGCGATCTTGCGTTCGATCTCCTCGGGCAGGTCGTTCAGGAGGAGGCTCGCGTCCGGCCTCGACTTCGACATCTTTCCGGCGATCGGATCCATGCGGCCACCGCCTTGGAGCCCCGGCAGGAGGGGCGTGTGGAGCGCGACGACTTGCTTCCAGCCGAGCTTCGGCGCGACGTCGCGGTACAGCATGTGTGCGTGCCGCTGATCCATCCCGCCGAGCGCGAGGTCGAGGTCCATCCAGTGGATGTCGGCGACCTGCATCGCCGGATAGATGAGCTTCGAGGCGTCGAGGTCCCCCTCTTCCTCCTTGCGGCCCATGATCGTCAGCGCCCGCCGGACGCGCGCGACGGACGAGGCCTTCGATACCCGGATGACCTGTTGCCAGTACTCCGGGTGCCGGACGAATTCGTTCGCATAAAGGTATTCGACCGAGTCCGGGACGCCGACCGCGCGGAAAGCGTCCTTGAAGTACTCCGCGCAGACGCGGAGGTTCTCGAGGTTCGAACCGAGTTTGTCGTTGATGTACGCATGCCAGTCCGCGAGGAAGACGATCGTGTGGAAGCCCGCCTGGATCAGGTCGCCGACCTTCGACCCGATGACGAACGCGGTGCCGATGTGCATGAGCCCCGAGGGCTCAAGTCCGACGTAGGCCCGTGGGGTCCCGGCCCGCTCGATGAGCGACCGCAACTCCTCGCGCGTGACGACCTCCTCGGACCCGCGCGACACCGCTTGGAGCCGGTCCTCCGGGGGCACGGCCCCACCGAACCGGCCTCGTCGGGATAAAGGTTTCAATCCGTACGCACGAGGCTCGCGGCAATCCGGCAATGGCCTTAAGTCGGGAGCGGGCATCTGCCGTCGGGGGAACCGGCACGTTGGGGTTGTGGACTCCGTTCGACGTGGGCTCGGTAACCGCGCTGCAAGGGGCGGAGTTGGTCGGCGCGGCGGTCGGGGCGTTCATCTTCGTCATCATCGTCCTCATCGTGCTGTTCGCGAGCATCAAAATCGTCAAGGAGTACGAGCGGATCGTGAACTTCCGACTCGGCAAGGCCCAGGCGGAGAAAGGCCCCGGGATCGTGTTCGTGATCCCGGGCATCGACAAGCCCGTCCGCGTCGACCTACGGGAGCGCTACCTGACCATCCCGCACCAGACGTGCATCACGAAGGACAACGCGCCGGTGGACGTCGACTTCATCGTCTATCTGAAGGTCGCGAGCGCCGCCGACTCGGTCATCCGGGTCAACAACTTCGAGGGAGCGGCGATGGGGATCGCGACGACGACGCTGCGGGCGGTCATCGGCGACATCGCCCTCGACGAGGTGCTGTCCAAGCGGGAGGACATCAACGCGGTCCTCCGGACAAAGCTCGACGAGGTCACGACCCGCTGGGGCGTCAAGGTCACGAATGTCGAGATCCGGGAGATCCTCCCTCCCAAGAACGTCACGGACGCGATGATCCTCCAGATGTCCGCCGAGCGGAGCCGGCGTGCCGTCGTCATCGAAGCCGACGGGAGGAAGACCGCCACCGTCACCGTCGCGGAGGGCGACAAGCAATCCGCGATCCTGAGGGCCGAGGGGCAGAAACAGGCCGCGATCCTGAACGCCGAGGGGTACGCGAACGCGCTCTCGACGATCTTCGGGGCCGCGAAGGGCGTCGACGAGAAGACGCTCATGCTCCAGTACCTCGATGCGCTGAAGACGCTCGGCACGAGCCCGGCCACGAAGTTCATCTTGCCCCTCGAGTTCACGGAGCTCGTGCGGCCGTTCCGGAACGTGCTCGCGTCGGTCGAGGGAGGCGCCGGGAAGGCGGCGGACAAGTGAGGGTCCCAACGTGCCGGAATCGAGCCTCATCGACCGGCTCTTCCTGTACGGCGCACGCTCTCTCGTCCTCGTCCTGGCCGTCGTCGCGCTCGGCATCTACCTGATCGCCCACGGCTGGCTCGTCGGCCGGTTCGATTACCTCGCGTCCGGCGTGCTCATCGTGATGATTGGCGTCGGCTTGGCGTTCGCATTTCAGCGGACGACGACGACGGTCATCACCCAGCGGTATTTCTCCGGCGACACGCTCGTCGGGAAGACGGGAAAGGTCGTCGTCGCGATGAAGGCCGGTGGGAAAGGAGTCGTCCACGTCGAACATGAATCTTGGAGCGCGGTCGCCGTGGAGGACATCGATCGCGAGGACCCGATCGTCGTCACGCAGGTCGACCGGGACAACGTGACCCTCACCGTCCGGAAAGACCGGACGTGACGGCTCGGGGACCCGTTAGGGCGACGATCGCGGCGCCGCCGAGGGTTCGTTCGACGCCGACGGCGCTTGCCCCTCGGGCGTGGCGATCGTCACCTGGATCTTTCCCTCCGCGTAGCCGGTGACGCGGATGAGCGAGCCTTTCGGGATGAACCGGTCGGCCTGCGCGGTGTAATCCTCCGCCCCGACGTTCGCCACCCCGTCCTGGCCCGGGACGAGGTCCGTCGTCGCGCGGCCCGTCATGTTCACGATCCGGCCCGGATCGATGAGCTTCGGCTGCGCCATGAGCGCCTTCCGGATGCGCGTCAGATACACGAACGCGACGGCGAGGGCGGCGCCGGTGCCTCCCAGGACGACATACTGACCGACCCCGTACGGGGACGGGGAATACTGCACGTTGTACGCGAGGAGGTAGGTGCCCGCGATGCCGAGCGTGATGCCCGTGATGGCGAAGAGGCCGTGGCCCGCCTTCACCTCGAGGATCACGAGGGCGGCCGCGATGATGAGGATCAGGATCCCGACGATCGAGGCGCCGATCACCTGCGCGCCGAGCAACCCCAACGCGATGAAGACCACGGCGAGGATGCTCAGGAAGAGCGTCCGGTGGAAGAGGTCGAGGACGAGCGCGATGACGCCGACGAGGATGAAGAGGCCGTCCACCGTCGGATCGCTGAGGAAGCTGAGGATCCGATCGTAGAGCGGTTCATCGTAGGCCGTCAGGGGGAGTCCGCTCAGGCCCACGGCCGACAAGAACGAGGGGAGGCTGTCCGCGAGGCCCGTGATGAGGCGGATCCGGTTCGCCTCGACCGAGGTGTAGGCAGTGTTGTTCGCCGCCATGTTCGCCGCCGCGGTCACGTTGTATCCGTTCTTCTCGGCGAGGGCGCTGATGTACACGGTCATCGCGTTCTGCACATGCTCGACTTCGCTGGGGTCTCCGCCGACGATGTACGGGGTCGACGGGCCGATGATCGATCCGTTCCCCATGTAGATCGCGTTCGTCGCGAGCGCGATGTAGCTCCCCGCCGACGCCGCGAGCGAGACCGGGGGGACGTATGTATAGACGGCGAGGCCGTTGTCCTGGACGGACTGGATCGACAGGACGATCTGCCGCATGTTCACGAGGAGCCCGCCCGGAGTGTTCATGACGATGACGAGGTCCTCGTCGGCCGCGATCGCGGTCTGCGCCGCCCGTTCGACGTAGTCCGCGGCCCCGGCGTCGACGGCGATGTCGAACGTGACGAGGAGGACGCCGCTCGGGGCGGCGAGCGGGCCCTTCCCGGTCGTCGACACCGTCCCCGCGGGAACGGCGATCGCGGCGATCAAGAAGGCCAGCAGGAGGAACGCTCCGATCGCGGCAGGTCGGCCCACGAGCCCACTACGTGCGCCTGCGTAGAAAACGGTTTGGATGGGACTCCCTGCGTGCCGCTACTACGGCGCCCCGCGGACCTTCTGCTTGATTCTGTCGACGGCGGCGCCGGTCGTCCGGGCGGCCTTGGTCACCGGTGGCTTGACGACGGCAATCGTCTTGTCGGTGACTTCCTTGGCGGTGCGCCAGGTGTTCTCGGCCGCGGGCCTCACCTTTGCGGCGACCTCGCGGGTCGCTTTCCCGACGGCGTCGACCGCAGGCCGGACCGTCTCTACGGCTTTGTCGAAGGTCGGCTGGAGCTCCTTCGCGGCACGATCCAGGGCGGCGGTGCCGGCCTCGACGGCCTTCTTCGCGGCCTTCGACGCTTCCCAGAGGAGCCGGTCGATCTCGCTCCGGGGCGCACCGCACGACGGACAGTACGCGGCTTCCGCGGGCAATTCCGCGGCGCATTTCGGGCAATTCATTTCATCACCGATTTCTCCAGGGACTCACCCTACTTATGCCTTTCGCTCGCCGTCGTGCGAGTCTGTGGGGTGACATCCACTTCCGCCGTCGAATGCACGATTCCCGGGGCGTACGATTTCACGATGCGGGTTCGGATCGCGCTCACGCGCATCCAGTGGGCCCGCGCGGCGGCCGCGAGGCGACGGGTCAACCCGTCCGGGTACTGCTCCTTCGGGCACAGCTCATGATAGACGATCGTCCCCCGGCCGCGGAGGGTCCGGAATGCGACATCGAGATACGCCCGGGCGTCGAAGTGGCCCATGAGGACCCAGTCGGCGATTCCTCGGGGTGCAACGTCGCGGCAGTCGCCGAAGAGCGGCACGATCTTGTCGGCCCGATTCCGGCGGATGTTCTCTCGTAGGTACCCAAAGCTGACCGGATTGAGTTCGCACGCGTACACGACCTCGGCGCGACCGCGGACCGCGATCGGGAGCGAGAAGTAGCCGATCCCGGCGAACAGGTCGACGACGACCGCGCCCGGGGGCACGCGCTCCGCGACCCCGATTCGCTCCGCGAGGTTTCCGGCGGAGAACATCACCCGCGCGACGTCGAGCGCGTATCGGACGCCTCCCTCGGCGTGCACGGTCTCGGTCCCGTCTCCCCACAACACCCGAATCGACGGGACGCGAAGAGGGCCGTGGATCCCGGAGAGGTCCTGGACGACCGTGCGCGCGTGCAGCACCCGGCCGAACGCCGCCGCGATCTTCCGCGCATAGGACCGCCCCGCGGGAGGCACTCGGATCAGAACGACGTCCCCGATTCGCTCCCATTTCGTCGGGGCAAACGCAAGCGGGACTCCCATTGCCGCCAATTCAGCCGTCAGGCGCGATTTCGGGTTGCGTGGCGGGGTCCGGGGAGGCAGACGGACGTCACGGACAAGTCGAGCGGCGTACCGCGAGAGGTCGACTTCCGGTTCCGCACGGACTGGGATGAGGACCGACCCGCCGCGTTTCGAAATCCGTCGCGATCGGTCGACAAGGTCGATTGACAAGAGCCCACCCAGAACCGCAGCGGCCTCCCGCTGGGGGACCTCGACCGCGTCCAGGCCGTACGTCTTCGTCTGCCTCCCCATGTGCTCTTCTCCGCGATACAAACCGCGATATGTATATGAGGAGCCACCCGCATCGGCGCGCATCATGCGGGCCCCGGCCTTGGCCCTCGCAGCCTTGATCGTGGCCTCGCTTTTTATCCCGTCGACATCGGCGGAGGATTTCGGCGCGGTCGGCAAGGTGAACAAGCTCATCGATATTCAACAGACGCCAGAGCTCGCGCCGGGGGAAAGCGGCCGATTCGTATTCGACGTGAACTCGACGTTTTCGGAGCCGATCTTCGACGTCCGGCTTAATGTCAGTATCTACCGCTACGCGACGATCGACGAGAGCATCCCGGTTGACGATGCGTGGGCCTATGCGTATCCGAGGATTGCGAATAGCAGCCCGTCGTCCCCTCGGGAGTGGGCGTGGACCCGGGGTCGAGTGGACCCGAACCTGGGGTCGATCCCGCTCGAGTTCATGGTGCTCACGGCGGCGGACAGCGACGACATGCCACACGGGACGATCTTCTCGCAGTCGAGCTACTTTGTGCGCTTCTGGCTCGAGTTCAATACGACCGGCAACCTCACGCGGTATCGGATGGCGTCCCCCGGCTACTTCTCCGCCGCACTGTGGGACCTCGCCCAGAACGAAACGTACACCAACCCTTGCACGCCGCCGTGGTGTCGCGGGAACGTGAACTTGACCGTGCTCGGCGTCGACGGGATTCTTCCGGATTCGGCATTCGGCGTCAAGGAGCCGATCCCCCGGTGGCCGTTCTACCTGCTGATCGTCCTCGCGGCGTTCTTCCTGGTCCTCGCATTCCTCTTTTGGGTCGAGGAGAACCCGGGGGCATATCCGAGGGTCGAGGCATGGTGGGCGCGAACCCGGGGGCGGCTCGCGAGGACGATCCCGCGCGTCCGGAGGCGTAGACCGCCGAACGGTTGATGGACTAGGTTGCAGTCCGTCGAAAGAGACTCAACCCCTCGACGGGAAAGGTTCTTATTCGGACGCACCCTGCTCGCGGCGTGCCTGAGATTCCGTTCCCGCGCAGCGTGGCGTTCTGGTTCTACGCGCTGACGTTGCTCGCGGGCATCCTCTTCTACGTGCTCTGGGGCCTTTCGTACGGATCGTGGAACCTGCTCCGGCCGGAATGGGTCGGCGCGTACGCGGTCACGGTGGTGTTGGTGGGTTTCGGGATCGTCGGGATGCTCCTTTACCGCGAGACCCCTGCACCGGCTGCTCCGGGTACGGATCGAGAATCCGGAAACTGAAGTCCCCATCGAGGACGCGACGCCGGGGCGGTAGACCGCCGCTCTCCCCCGAACGGCCGGAGGGGTCGGCCCGCGGGGTCAGTACGCCTTCGCGACGTACACGACCTGTTTGGTCGGCTTGCCGCAGACGATGCATTCGCCTTTGAACTCCTCGGGGTAGAACGGCGTGCCGAGGACGCTCATCGCGGTCTGGTCTGCGATCGTCTTGCCGCACGCCTCGCTGCCGCACCAGCCCATCCGATTGAAGCCGTCCTTCGCCTCGTTGAGGGACGTGATCGTGAACGTGTTCTGCCGGATCATCTTCTCCGCGCGGTCCCACATCGCGATCTGCATGAGCTCGAGCACCGACCGCAGGCGGTCGCCGAGCGCGTCCCGCGGCAGCTCCCGCTTTTCTCCGGTGTCACGGCGGACGACGGTGACCATGGTCTTCTCGATTTCGCGCGGCCCCAGCTCGACGCGCAGCGGCACGCCGCGCGCCTCCCAGTAGTAGTACTTCTCGCCCGGACGGACGTCCCGGTCGTCCAGCTTCACCCGCATCCGTTCCCGGAGCTCGAGGAAGAGCCGCTGCGACTCGAGGAGCATCGGCTCCTGCCGCCCCTTCTCGAGGACGGGCACGATGACCGCCTGGATCGGCGCCGCGGCGGGCGGCAGCACGAGCCCCTTCTCGTCGCCGTGGATCGCGAGGACCGCCCCGAGGATGCGCTCGCTCATCCCATCCGTCGTCTGATGGACGAACTGGTGCTCGCCTGCCTCCGTCTCGTACGTGACGTCGTACACCTTCGCGAAGTTGTCGCGGTACTGGTGGAACGTCGCGAGCTGAAGCGACCGGCCCGAAGGCAGGAGGGTGTCGGACCCGAGGCTGTAGTGCGCCCCGGGGAACTTGTCCCAGTCCGGACGCTTCGAGACGATGTACGGCAGCGCGAGGAGCCGCATGAGGCGCTCGTTGATCTGCAGGTCCTCTTGGACTTGCTGCTCCGCGTCCTCGAACGTCGCGTGGGCCGTGTGCGCCTCGAAGAAATGGATCTCACGGACGCGCATGAACGTCCGCGTCATCTTCGTCTCGTAGCGGAATACGGGCACGATCTGGTACACCTTCAGGGGGAGGTCCGCGTGGCTGCGGATCCAGAGCTTGAACATCGGATACATCGCCGTCTCGGACGTCGGTCGGAGGAGGAGCCGGACGTCGAGTTCGTTGAACCCGCCGCGCGTGACCCAGAACACGTCGCCCTCGAAGCCCTTGACGTGTTCCGCCTCCTTCTGGAACTCGGTCTCCGGGATCAGGACAGGGAAGTTCACCTCGCCGTGGCCGGTCGAGTCGAATTCCTCCCGCATCGCCTGATCGATCAGCTTCATGATCGACCAGCCGTACGGGCGCCAGACGTTCATCCCTTTGATCGGGTAGCGCTTGTCGCTCAGCTCCGCTCCGTCGACGAGGCCGTTATACCACTCGCTGAATTCCTCGTCCTTCTTCATGGGACGCGCCCACAAAGGACGCGGGCGATAATACGCTTACGGTGGGGTCTTTCCTTCCGTGAATGAGTAGCCGCAGAAGAAGCAGGTGACGCCTTCCAACTTCCCATTTCCCACTGGAGGCGCGACCCGCACGCGCCGAGAAAGGTTTTAAGGAATCGTTGGCTTCGTCGCGCTCTCCGGAGCGTGGGATGGTCGAGGTCGTCGAGTGCGTGCCGAATTTTTCCGAAGGGCGCCGCAAGGACGTCGTCGACGCGATCGGATCCGCGATCGCCCGCGTCGGGGGAGTGCGGATCTTGGACGTTCAGATGGACGCGGACCACAACCGCTCCGTGATCACGTTCGTCGGCGACCGGCCGGCGGTGTCCGAAGCCGCGTTTCGAGCTGCATCCGCCGCGGTCGAGGGGATCGACATGAACGCCCATCGGGGGGAGCATCCTCGGGTCGGTGCCCTCGACGTCCTCCCGTTCGTCCCGATCGCGGGCGCGACGATGGCCGACTGCGTCGCCCTCGCGCGGGCCGTTGGCCAGCGGATCGCGGACGAGCTCCACGTCCCGGTCTATCTGTACGAGGCAGCCGCAACGCGGCCCGACCGCCGCGCCCTCCCGGACGTGCGGCGCGGTGAATATGAAGGCCTCAAGGCCGAGATCGAGACGAACCCCGACCGCAAGCCGGATTTCGGCCCCGCGCGGCTCCACCCGACCGCCGGCGCCTGCATCGTCGGGGCACGGCCCCTCTTGATCGCGTGGAACGTGAACCTGCGCACGGCCGACGTCGGCATCGCGAAACGCATCGCGAGGGCGATCCGGGAGAGCGACGGCGGACTCCCGGCGGTCCGCGCGAAAGGCTTCGCGCTCTCCGAGCGAGGCCTCGTCCAGGTGTCGATGAACATGGTCGACTACCGCCGGACGTCGCTCGTCCAGGCGTTCGAGGCGATCCGCCGGCTCGCGGACCAGGAGGGCGTGGAGATCGCAGAGAGTGAGATCGTCGGACTCGTCCCGCTCGATGCGCTCGTCGACGGAGCGACCCAATACTTCAAGCTCGCGCGATTCCATCGAGCCCAGATCCTGGAGACGCGGCTGTGGGAGTGAAAGACCAGAGCGTGGAGACGAGGACGCGCGCGCGTACGACGCGGTCCTGACGGCGACCCGGCTGCCGAAGGCCACCCCGCCGCAGAAGGCCGCACGGGTCGAGGCCATGCAGGCGGCGTACCGGGCCGCGACGGAGGTGCCGCTCGAGACGATGCGCCGCTGCATCGAGGCGCTCGAACTCGCCGAGGCGGCCGTGAAGAGGGGGAATCGCGGCGCGACGACGGATGCCGGCGTCGCGGTCCTCCTCGCCGAAGCCGCGATCCGCGGCTCGAGCCTCAACTGCTACGTGAACCTCGCCGCGATCAAGGACGAAGCGTTCCGGGAGCGGGTCGAGGAAGAAGCGGACCGTCTGCTGAAGCGCGCCGACGCGATCGGACACGAGGCGATGGCGGTCGTGTCGTCGCGCCTCTGATCCGCGAGTCGCGCTCACTGCAACCGGAAATAGGCGGTCAGCGGGACGGTCGTGCAGCCCTGCCCGGGCGAAGCGCACTGCGTCATGACGGACATCTCGATGCGGTAGCGACCCGGCTCCACGGGCGCGAGGTCCGGACGGTCCGTCGTCGTCTGGCTGACCCAAGTCCAGTTCCGCGTCTCGCCCGGAGCCACGGGGACGATCACGGCCAAGCAGAGGTGGGCCTCGACCGGCCGCCAGGCACCGTCGACCTCGCGGGAGATGTGCCACGGGGCCGCGCACGCGAGGAACGCCGGGTCCTCCAGCCCGTTGTGCACGAAAAATCGGACCGGGTCGCCGACGCGGTACGTCGGCTGATCGGCCTGCAACGTCACCCTGGGGACCATGTACGTCGCCACGACGACCGTCGCGAGAACGAGCGCGAACGGAACCGAGAGGACCGCGATCAGCCGGCGGGTGGTCCAGACCATGCCGCGTCCTCATCGTCGCCACCACCAAAGTATCTTGCGATATCGGCAGCGCGAGACGGACGCTCGATGTGCGGGAAAAGACTTTACGCCGCCTGGAACTATGGTCGTCCGCATGGAGCGGATCAAGGCGGCGCGCGGTCCCGCCTTGCGTTGCCTCGGTTGGCGGCAAGAAGCGATCCTCCGGATGCTCGAGAACAACCTCGAGAACGCGGAGAAGCCGGACGAGCTGATTATCTACGGCGGCACGGGCAAGGCCGCGCGGAACTGGGAGGCGTTCCATCGGATCGTCGAGACGCTCCAGAGTCTTCGTGAGGACGAGACGCTTGTCGTGCAGAGCGGCAAGCCCGTGGCGGTCTTCCGGACGCATCGCGATGCGCCACGCGTCCTCATCGCGAACGCACACCTCGTCCCGAAGTGGTCGAACTGGGAGACGTTCTACGAGCTCGAGAAGCTCGGCCTCACAATGTACGGGCAGATGACCGCGGGCGGCTGGTCGTACATCGGCTCGCAAGGCATCGTCCAAGGTACGTACGAGACGTTCGCGGCGTGCGCCCGAAAACACTTTGGCGGCTCCCTGAAAGGCCGTCTCGTCCTCACGGGCGGGATGGGCGGCATGGGCGGCGCGCAACCGCTCGCGATCAAGATGAACGAGGGCGTGTGCCTCGACGTCGAGGCGGACGAGGCAAGGATTCGGCGGCGGGTCGCGAACCGCTACTGCGACCGCCTCGTTCACGACCTCGACGAGGCGCTCGGGATGGCCCTCGATGCGAAGGCGAGCGGCACGCCGCTGTCAATTGGCCTCGTCGGGAACTGCGCCGACGTGCACCCGGAACTCGCGAAGCGGGGGATCCGGCCGGATATCGTGACGGACCAGACGAGCGCGCACGATCCTCTCGGCGGCTACATTCCTCGCGGCATGACCGTCGGCGAGGCAGCGGAGCTCCGCGCGTCGAATCCGAACGAGTACCTCCGTCGGTCGCGGGAATCGATCGCGATCCACGTGCGCGCGATGCTGGCGTTCCTCCGGAGCGGGAGCGTGGTGTTCGATTACGGGAACAACATCCGCGGGCAGGCGAAAGAGGCGGGCGTCGACGACGCGTTCGCGTTCCAGGGCTTCGTGCCCCTCTTCATCCGTCCGCTCTTCGCGGAAGGTCGAGGACCGTTCCGTTGGGTCGCCGTCACCGGCAATCCGGACGATATCATCAAGACCGACAGCGTCGTCTTGCGGGAGTTCCCGAAGGACGAGACGCTTGCGCGTTGGATCCCCCTCGCGGAGAAATACCTGCCGTGGGAGGGCCTCCCCGCGCGAGTCTGCTGGCTCGGGTACGGCGAGCGCGCGGGGTTCGGGAAGGCCATCAACCGGATGGTCGCGTCGGGAGAGCTGAGCGGCCCGATCGTCATCACGCGGGACCATTTGGACGCCGGCTCGGTCGCCTCCCCATACCGCGAGACGGAGGGGATGCGCGATAAGTCCGATGCGATTGCCGACTGGCCGATTTTGAACGCTCTGCTCAATACAGCCGCCGGTGCGGACCTCGTCGCCGTGCACAACGGCGGCGGCGTCGGCATCGGCTACTCGACCCACGCAGGCGCGCTCCTCGTCTGCGATGGCACGGAGGACGCCGAGCGGCGGATCGAGCGCGTCCTCACGACGGATCCGGGGATGGGCGTCGTGCGCCACGCGGACGCCGGCTACGAGGACGCGGTGCGGTTCGCGAAAGACCACGATATCCGCATGCCCTCGCTCGAGTGATCTCGATGCCGCGGGGCGGCCATCCCCGGATGGCGGTGGACGGCGTCGTCCTCCACGATGGCAAGCTCGTCGTCGTCCGCCGTCGGAACGATCCGTTCCGTGGGATGCCCGCGCTGCCCGGCGGCTTCGTGGAACTCGGAGAAAGGGTCGAAGACGCGGCGGTGCGAGAGGTCCGTGAAGAGACCGGCCTCGGAACGCGAGTCTTGCGCCTCGTCGGCGTGTTCTCGGATCCGTCCCGGGACCCGAGGGGCCATGTCGTCTCGATCGCGTATGCGCTCGAGGAGATCGGCGGTGTCTTGAAAGCGGGGAGCGATGCGGCCGATGTGATGCTCATCAATCCGGACGATCTTCCGAGGATGGCCTTCGACCACGATGAGATCATTCGGCGATGGAAAGGCGACTAGAGCTCCGCCCGAGGCCCGGACCAAGTCTGTTTCGCGGTCCCCGGCAACCATCCGAGGACCACGAGGGCTACAGAGGCCGCCAGGAGGATTTCGATGCCTTCTGCGGTCACCACCGCGCCGGGCTGCGTCTGAGCCGCGATCGCGAAAGCAAAGACTCTGCCCACGAACCCCGCGACGCCGGCGATCAAACCGGCGCGCGATCCCGCGGCGACGCTCACCCACACCACCCAGGCGGCGACGACGATGAGGAAGATGATCGAGAGGCCATAGGGGAAGATCCGTTCGTTCCCGGAAACCAGCACGGGGATGGAAGGGACGGCCAACAGGAAGGCGATCATCGCGAACAACGCGCGATACACGCGACTGTATCCGTAGATGGCCCGATAGTGGCGGCCCACTTCTCGCGGAGAGCCGAGTCCGGAAAACGCGGTGGTCGGATTGTCGCCGTTCGCCGCCATGGATTCCGCGACGTGGCTCCGGAGCTCGCGCAAGATGTCGTCCCGCACCGCAGGCTCCATGCCGGACATCGCGCGACGCACCTGGCTCAGGTAGTCCTCCTGCGGCGTCATCGGGCGTCCTCCAGGACCGCTGCGGCGCCCGCCGTCATGGCGTCCCAGATCCCGAGGGCTTCCGTGAGCGCGACCCGGCCGCGGTCCGTGAGTCGGTAGTACTTCCTCGGCACGCCCGTCTCCGGTTCTTGCCATCGGCTCTCGACAAATCCCCGCTCTTCCAGGCGCCGCAGGGCCGGGTACAACGTCCCCTCCTTCAGATCGAAGAACCCGTTCGACTTGTCCTTGAGTTCGTGCAGGATCTGAAATCCGTACTTTTCCTGCTTCGAGAGCAGGGCGAGGAGGCAGAGCTGGATCGAGCCCTTCTTCAGCTCGGCCGTCCACTCCGGCGAGACCTCGGGCATCCGCGGCACCTCGTATCCGTGCCTCGCTATTTCGGCTTTCGTGACCCGATTGCGTCGGCGAGGGCAGATTCGTCATCGGCGTCCATCCCTCCGAAGACTTCGATCATCGCGCTGGGATTCGAGAGAAAAAGGGGGAGGGGAGGCGCTACGTTTGGCGCCTCGCCTTCACTCGCAGGTACAGGGCAGGACCCATGGCGATGGCGACAACCGCCAGCTGCGCCGCGAGGATCGTCAGGGGAGTCAGGTTCACCGCGGACGGCAGATCGACGAGCGCCTCCGTCGAGAGGACGGGGTCATGCTCGATTGTCTGGCCCTGCGGATACACGAATGCACCCCGGAGCCAGAAGCCCACGAAGTACGCGCCCCCGTGCTCCAAGAAAAGGCTCCCGCCACCCTGGAGGTTGAACGTCATCGTCGACGGCCGCCCGTCCACCGTGACGCTCGTCGCCCACTCGAACCGGCCGATCCGCGTGTAGTTGTCGTCGAAGTACACGCTGTCGCGCGTGTAGAGGCGGGGCCGGGTCCGCAGCGTGTCGTTCAGGGTGCGCGCATCGCCGACTGTGCTGTTCCCGTCGTCCGCGCGTTCGCGCAGGAGCGCGTGGATGAAGTCCGCCGTCCGTTCAGGGATGTAGTTCCCGATGATCAGGTGGGTCTCGAGCGCAAGCCGGCTGTCCGGGTACGCGAAGTCCCAGCCTTCGATCAGGTGGTCGTACTTCGCGCCCATCGCGACGGTCGGGCCCGTGACGTTCCTGTAGCCGAGGAAGTCGACGTCTGTGATGTCGTAGCGGTTGCCATCGTCCACGGTCACCTTGAACCACGGGATCTGGGCGCTCTTGTCGCGCGTGTCCACGGTCAGGTGGAACGTGAACGCGACGTAGTTGAGCATCCCGTCTCCGAGGCTCGTGTTGTCGAGCACGCGCGTGTACGGCAGGTCGGGCGCACCGACCGTGAAGTTGACGTAGGTTACGTCATCGACGGTCTCGTTCGTCAGGCCGCTCAGCGTCCACGCCGTCACGAGGCTGCGCGCTTTGATCGGGACATTCTGCGTGAGTGGGACCCCGAAGGTGTCGACGCTCATCAGGTCGAATCCGTCGCTCGCGTTCACGGCGCGGAACTCGATGAAGCGGTTCAGGCTCTGCGCCAGGACCGTGTACACCGGCACGCCGCGCGTCGCGATGTAGTTGCCCTGTTCATCGACGATCTCTGCTCCGCCCAGGAACCGCTTGTACTCCGCGAAGATCACGACGTCGTTCACATGAGCGGTCGTTCCGTACCGTACGCCGAAGACCGCGTTCCCGGCTTTCACACCGACGAGATCGCCGCCACCGAACCGGTCCGTCGAGATGGGACCGATCACGACCGGCGTGAGGTCGCGCGGTGGGGCCGCCGCGCTCGCCGATCCCATGAAGCCAAGGGGGATCGCGAGCAGGGCCGCCACGACCAATGCCACCACCAACGTGCGCATGCGTTCACCTTCCCCGTGAGACGATATATCGCCTCACTATGGACATAGTGTCGCTATGATTGTATCTGTACTTAAATCCAGCGAAGCGATTCTCCGGTCAAGCCCATATAGTTCGGCACGGATGCACGAAAACGGTGTCTCGGCTCATCTTGCTCGACGCGAACGCCCTCTTGATGCCTTTCCAGTTCCAGGTCCACCTCGACGCGGAGCTGCGCCGAGTCGTGGGCGATGTCGAGGTCGCGGTCCCGACGCCCGTGCTGGCGGAGCTGGCCGTCCTCGCCGAGTCCGATCGGGACGCCCGGTCCGGGCTGCGTCTCGCAGGAAAGTACCGCCGGATGGAGGCCCACGGGTCCGCGGACGACGCGCTCCTCGACCTCGCGACGACGCATCGCGCGGTCGTCGTGACGAACGACCAACCGCTCCTGGAACGACTTCGGGCGGCGGGCGTCCCTCGCGTCTTCCTGCGATCCCGCAACCACCTCGTCGCGGAAGGCTTGTGACGCTGGAAAGACATAAGCCCGGCGCGGGCCTGTCCCGCGCCGCTGAAGCCGTACCACGTCGAGACGCTCAAGGCGATTGCCCTCACGGGCGGGCTCAAGGACTACGTCAACTTGTCGTCACGCGACCTGGGCAAGCTCGTCGGCGTGAGCCAGCAGAGCGCGTCGCAGCGGATCCTCGAGTTGATCCGCGAGGGCTTGGTGGCGCGAGACCTCGCGACCCGCCGCCAGCGCATCCGGCTGACGCCGAAAGGCGCGGACGTCCTCCGGAAGGAGTACGCCGATTATCAGCGGGTCTTCGACATCAAGGAGACGCTCACGATCACGGGGAGCGTCGCGAGCGGCCTGGGGGAAGGCGCGTTCTACATGCGGCAGAAAGGCTACAAGGACCAGTTCCGCAAGAAGCTCTGGTTCGAGCCCTACGAAGGGACACTGAACCTGAAGATCGCGGGCCCGGACCTCGCGAAGCTGCGGATCCTTCAGGAGAATCCGGGGATCGAGATCTCGGGATTCGAGGCCGCCGGCCGTACGTTCGGCGGCGCGAAGTGTTTCCTCGCGACGGCGGGCCATGTCGATTGCGCCGTCATCATGCCGATCCGCACGCACCACACGGACGTCCTCGAGGTCATCTCGAAGCACTACCTACGGAGCGCGCTCGGGCTCAAGGATGGGGACGTGCTCGAGCTCAATGTGACGCTTTAGGAAACGTCCGTACGTAAACGCAAAGCCCAAGACCGTGGGCCGTGTTCGTCGTGCGATGGCTTTTCCCAGGGCCCTTCCGCTCCTCGTCGCGGGGTGCATCGTCCTCGTCGCCGCCGTGGCGGCCTGGTTCCCTCATCCCGCGGTGTGGATCTCTGTCCGCGCGGGACGGACCGTCTACGCGCCCGGGGAGCCGGTGAATTTTACCGCCACACTCGTCGTCGGTGGGAACCGGCCCGTCACCGTGCCGGACGGCCCCGGGGGTCCGGGTTGTGGAATCTACTTCATCGTGGAGGACGAAAGCCACGCGCAGATATACCCCGGCGACGGGGGATTGCGCTCTTGTCCGCTGATGTTCGCGAGGCTCCTCCCTCCGGGGGAGACTCGGTCGTGGAATTTCACGTGGCTCCAAGTAAATGCGTCGGGTTCGCCCGTACCGGCGGAGCGCACGTATTGGCTCGTCGCCGAACTCTTTACGTCGCGCGACATCCAAGTAATCGTGGCGCCCGCCGGTATCTTCGTGGGGATGGGCGGGATGTCGTCGAGCGGTTGATGAGCCGCGGTGACGGTTTTCGCAGCACGCACCGATCGAGCCTCAGGCGCGGTCGTCCTCTTGGGCGATCCGTCGGGCGTTTGCGGCCGCGGTCGCCGGGCTCCACAGATTCGGGGCGAAGAGTTCGCGCGGCATCAACGCGAGGCGACGCCAGGCGAGCCCGACGACCGGCAGGACGATGCCCAATCCGATGAGGGCGGTCACGAAGAAGCCGTACGCCGTCGACAGGATTCCGAACTGGAGGGCGGACGTCAGGAGCACGCCTGGTACGATTGTGAGGATTGCGCGGGGCATCTGGGCCGGTGCGCGGACGTCGCGCGCCCACATCCAACGGGTCGCCGCCGAGAGCCCGGTGACGATCAGGAACCAGCCGAGGAAGTTCGACAACGGGACGCCGTACAGGGTGGCAGGAGAGAGCCAGGTCCAGAATTGAGACCGGACCGCGACGGGGTCCACGAGCAGGTCCCACGCCGTCGCCACGAGGCCGTCCACCGGCGCGAGCCACAGGGTCGAACGGCCCAGCGCAGCCGTCGTCGTGGCGATTGCGAGGTATCCGACGAGAATCCATGCGATGAAGATGAACACCGGCACGAGGCCGAGCACGTACGGGCCCGGTGCCTGCAGATAGGCGTACGCGCCGTACGGGACGCCTGTGAGGACTCCCAGGAATTCGGATGCGAACGGAATCGCAATCACGAGGCCGACGAACGACATCGTGCCCGAGAGGCCGTGCGTCCGCAGCATGCACGCGACGACGAACGCCGATGCGAGGACGGTGGCCCCGGGCACCGTCGCGCTCGTGATCAACTGGATGATCGCCGCGCTGAGCTGGATGGCGGCGACGCCGACGAACGCGAAGAGGTAGACGCGGTCGAGCCGGGAACGGCTGGGCACGACCTCCATCCAGTCCCGGATGCGGACGGCCCGGAGATATAACTATGTCAAGGCGGAGCGCGGAGTCCGTCGATCGTCGAATGCGGAACGGCGGGGCCGAGGTCCGGAGTCGGCTAGAACCGTCTCTCGACGTACTGCAACACGCCCTCGAAGACGGCTTTCCCGTCGCCGTAGACCGGGTCTCCATCGTCCCTGCGGGTCCAGTCCGGATGGAGGTGGCGGAAGAAACATCGCTCGGGGTGCGGCTGCACGCCGAAGACGTTCCCGTCGCGATTGCACAGCGCGGCGATGTTGAACGTCGTGCCGCTTGGGTTCCACGGGTAGCCGGCGTACTTGCCCCGGTCGTCCACGAACCGGAAGACGATCTGGTCGTTGTCGGCGAGCTCCTTCAGCATCTTCTTCTCCCGGTCTTTCGGCAGCAGGAACTTTCCCTCCGCGTGGGCGGAGATGAATGTGACCACGCCGCCTCGTTTCAGGCCGCGCGTGAAGACGCACGACCCGCCGTTCTCCATCCGCAGGAAGCTGGGCCGGCACTCGTAGTGGCTTGAGTCGTTCGTCGCGAGGACCGCCTCCGGCTCGTCCGTCATGACGCCACCGAGGGCGGGGAGGAGGCCCGCCTCCACGAGGACCTGGAACCCGTTGCACACGCCGAACAGCGGCTTGCCCGCCTTCACGAAGGCGACGAGGTCTCTCGAGAGCCTCGATCGGAGCCGGGCCGCGAAGATCGTGCCCGCGCGGACGTAGTCCCCGGCCGCGAAGCCGCCCGGAATCATGACGATGTCGTAGTCATCGAGGTCCCGCCGGAGTTCCGCGGGCGCGTCGCCGGTGAGCTGCTTCAGGTGGACCTTCTCCGCGTGGGCGCCGAGGTGTCGGAAGAACGCGACCGACTCGTCCTCGCAGTTCGTGCCTTCGATGTAGACGACGCCGACGCGGATCGACGAGCGCTTCAGGCGACCACCACCTGCTTCGGGATCGCCTCGCTCCACGCCTTCCGCATCGCGGGGAGGGCGAGGGAGGTCCACTGCCGACCGCGGGCGAGGTGCAGCGAGCGCCCGCCCGTCGTGCCCAAGTACGTCGCCGGGACGCCTTCCATGAGGTGCATGAACTCCTCGTACCGGTCTTTCGGGACCTCGACGAGCCAGCGTCCGTTCGACTCGGAGAACAGTTGCACGTCCCACCGCCCCGGGTCCATCGCCGTGGTCTTGAGGTCGGCGCCGAGGTCGCCGCCGAGGCACATCTCGGCCGCCGCGACTGCGAGCCCCCCGTGGCTTAGGTCGTGGCACGCGCGCACGGTGCCGGCCCGAATCGCCGCGAGGAGGTGATCAATCGATGCGCGGAGGCCCGGTGCGTCGACCGCGGGCGCCGGGGCGATCCCCTTCCCGCGCAGCCGGAGGTACTCGGAGCCTCCAAGGTCCGGACCCGTGTCCCCGACGAGGACGACCGGATCGCCGGGCCGCTTGAAGTCTGACGTCACGCACCGCCGAAGGTCGTCCACGATCCCCACGCCGAGGATCACGGGCGTGGGCGGGCACGGCCCGATCGCGGATTCGTTGTAGAACGATACGTTCCCCGAGGGGATCGGCACGCCGAGCGCCCGGGCCGTCGCCCCGATGCCGCGGACGACCTCGCGGAACGACCACAAGCGGTCGGGCTTCTCCGGGTTGCCGAAGTTCAGGCAGTTCGTCAGGGAGTGAGGCGCGGCGCCGACCGCTACGAGATTGCGACACACCTCGTCGACCGCGGACGCGCCGCCGGCGAACGGGTCGATCGAGGCGATGTGCGGCGTCGAGGCGACCGCGATCGCGAGCGCACGCCACGAATCCGGCATCGGTCGGATGACGGACGCGTCGCCGTGCGCCGCCTTCCCGATCACCCCGTGCATCGGCTTGAGGACGGTCGACGCGCGGACCTCGTGGTCGTACTGTCGGATGACGTATTCCTTCGAAGCGATGTTCGGGGACGCGAGCAGCCTGAGGATCGTCGTCCGATAGTCCCGCGGTTCCGGCGGGAGATCGAGCGCACCTCGTGGGTTTCGCTTCGGAGGCCGGACATCGCGCGTGTATTCCGGCCCGCCGGTGTAGAATTCCAGGGCCATCTCGAGCACGCCGACACCGCGGTAGGTCACGCGGCCGACCTTCTCGGGGATCACGCGCCCGACGACCGTCGCCGGGACGTCGTACAGGGCGAAGATCCGCAGCACCTTCTCGACGTTCTCCGGGAGCACGGCGAGCATCATCCGTTCCTGGCTCTCGGACACCCAGATCTCCCACGGCGCGAGGGCCTCCTCCTTCAGCGGGACCTTCTCGAGGTCGATCTCCGCGCCGAATCCGCCGCCCAGGGCCATCTCCCCGACGACGCACGAGAGCCCGCCGCCGCCGAGGTCCTTGAGACCGTCGAGGAGCCCCGCCTGCGCGCACTCGACGCACGCGTGGATGAGCGGCTCCTTGAGGATCGGGTCTCCCAGCTGGACGGCGCCGGCCTCCCATCCCTCGACGGCTTTCTCCGTGAGGTCGACGCTCGCGTACGTCACCCCGTGGATTCCGTCCCGGCCCGTCCGGCCGCCGCCGAGGATGAAGACATCCCGCGGCGACCCGACGCGGTTGCGGACGAGCTGGGACTTCTTCGCGAAGCCGACGCAGGCGACGTTCACGATGATGTTCCCGAGATACCCCTCGTCGAAGACGATGCATCCGGCGACGGTCGGGATGCCCACGCGGTTCCCGTAGTCGCGGATGCCCGCGACGACGCCGCCGAACAGGTATTTCGGATGTTTCGCCCCTTTCGGCAGCGCATCGAGCGGCGTGTCGAGCGGACCGAAGTGGAGCGGGTCCGCGAGGGCGATTGGCTGCGCGCCCATCGCGAGGACGTCCCGCAGGATCCCGCCGATCCCGGTGGTCGCGCCGCCGTACGGCTCGACGGCGGACGGATGGTTGTGGCTCTCGATCCGCAGGGCGTACGCGTGGTCCGCGTCGAACTCCACGACGCCCGCGTCGCCCCGGTCGATCACCCACGGCTGCTGGACGGGGAAGATGAACTCTTTCAGGAAGACCTTCGACGACTTGTAGCAGCAGTGTTCCGACCACGCCTGGCCGAGGCTTTGCAGCTCGACGTCCGTCGGGTCGCGGCCGGCGGCGCGGAAATAGTCCTGGATGCGGCGCATCTCGTCAACGCTGAGGGCGAGCCCCATCCGCTCCGAGATGCCGGCGAGGTCCGCCGGGGAGGCGTCTCTCAGGAGGACGTCGTGCAGCGGGAACGCGAGGGACCGCCGTCGGAACCGCTCGCCCAACCCTTCGCCTCGAAGACGACAATCGTGCGGAATACATTATGCTTGTCCTAGGTCGGCGTCGGCGAACGTTCAAGTGGTGCGGTACGCCATTTCGCCCGCGATGCCGCCTTCGTTCCGGGACCGGCTCCGCGCGTCGCCCGTCGTGCTCGAGGTCGTCCCGCCTTCCCGGCGCGCAAGCGAGAAGGCGATCGCGGGGCTCGTCGCGCGCGTCCGTGAGGCCGCGCGCTCGATCCAGGGACTCGACGCGCTCAACGTGCCGGAGGTCCTCGACGAGAACCACGAAGGCCAGCCGTTCTACCGCAACCTGGACCCGCGCGACTTCGTCACGCGACTCGGGGCGGATCTCGGCGTCGAGCCGATCGTGAACAAGGTGGTGGCCCACCTCCCGTCGACCGCGGCGTTACGTCGCTGGGCCATCGAGTCGGCCTCCGAGTTCGGGGTCCGCAACTTCGTCCTCGTTGGCGGGACGACGGGCCGGATCCGCTATCCGGGCCCGTCCGTCGTCGAGGCGAACCGGGTCGTACGGGCGGCGCTCCGCGGCCGAGCGGATGTCGCCCTGGGAAACATCACGATCCCGGAGCGGGAATCGGAGATCGACCGGCTCATGGAGAAGACCCAGGCGGGATGCGACTTCTTCGCGTCCCAAGTGCTGTTCGAGGCGGAGCCGATGGCGACCGTGCTCCGGGCGTATGGCCGACGGTGCGCGGCCCAGGGGCTCGAGCCGGCCACGGTGTTGCTGAGTTTCGCACCCGTCTCCGACTACCAGGACATCGAGTTCCTCGTTTGGCTGGGCGCGACCGTCACCCCGCGGACGGAGGAAGCCCTCCTCGCCTCGGTCGAGCCGGGATCCGGGCGCCCGTCGTTCGATCGGGCGCGGACCCTCTGGTCCCAGCTGCGGGCCGCGGCCGCGCTCTCCCGCCCGCCGGTGCCCTTAGGCGTGAACGTCGAGATGATCTCCGCGCACAACTTCGACCTCGCGGTCCAGATGGCCCACGACTTTTGCGCGTCCCGGTCGGCCGCCGGCGCGCCGGCCGGCGATGTTTAAATATCGGCGCGCCTGTGTTCGCCCGCCGGACCGTGCGGCGGAACGCCGCCGTCCGCCTCGGGGGATCTCGAATGGCGAAGGAGGACCGGGACGAGTGGATTGTGAAGTGCCCGAAGTGCGGCCGCATCCGAGAGTCGTGCCGGCACGTGTCCCGCGACGACGTGCGCCGGATCGTCCACCTCCTCGACGCCGGCGTCGAGGTCTACCAGGCCGAAGACGAGCATGAGGCGCCGGAGCCGCACATCCACGAGCCGCCGAGGCCGATTGCGCAGGTCGTCCAACCTCGGTTCACGATCGCGGACCTCGTCCTCGCTGAGACCACTCGAGAAGGGCTCCAGGACGCGCTGACGGAGTTGCGGAACAAGGGCCTCATGTACCGCCGATGGGGGCTCCGCAAGGTCATGCGGAGGACGAAAGGGCTCAGCCTCCTGTTCGCGGGGCCGCCGGGCACCGGCAAGACGATGGGGGCGGAGGCAATCGCGAGCGAGCTGGGCCGGCCGCTGCACGTCGTGAATTACGCGCAGCTCGAGAACATGTGGGTCGGGGAGACGGAGAAGAACATCGAGCACGTGTTCCACGCGGCGCTCGACGGCAGCGCGGTGCTGTTCTTCGACGAGGCCGACGCGGTGTTCCAGCGCCGGGGCATCATGTCGACCCCGTGGATGAACCGGGACGTCAACGTGCTGTTGTCCCAGATGGAGACGTACCCGGGCGTCGTGATCCTCGCGACGAACCTCGCGCGGGTCATGGACAAGGCGCTCGACCGCCGCGTTGACATCGCGGTGGAGTTCCCGATGCCCGACGCGGATCTGCGGCGGCAGATCTACGAGCGGCTCGTCCCGAAAGAGGCGCCGCTCGCGAGGGGCGTCGACTTCGAATCGCTCGCCCAGAAGTACCCGCTCAGCGGAGGTTCGATCCTGAATGTCGTGCGCCAGGCGATGCGGAACGCCTTGCGCCGGGGCAAGCGCCATCGGATCACGATGGAAGATTTCGTCCGGGCGGCGGAGAGGGAGACGAAGAAGTCCGCGCTCATGTCGACGGACCACCTCCAGGAAGCGCCCCGCCGCGAGCGGATCCGCGGATACGCCTGAGGGCGCCGCGTGTCGCCCGCCGCATCAAAGGCTGGCTCGCTTCCCCGTTGGCCATGGCGGGGCCATGGTCGAGGAGCCGTTCAATACCCCACGGATCCGCCGCGAAAGCCCGAAGGCGGCGGGTGACGTTCTTGTATCAACCGCCGATATGATGGACCCGATGCGTCGGGAGGTCGTGGGAATTGTCGTGGCGAAAGTCCGAATGTCCTCGGCAGATCGCCTCTGCGCACAAGCGCTCGAACTCATTGTTGATACGGGATCCACCCTCACCTGGGTCCCCGCCCGCCCACCGGAACCTTGAGAAAAGTCGACGCGTACCTCGCCCTGGTCACATAGGCGGCCCGAGAAACCATGATGGTGGCCCTTCAAACCGTTCCTGCGACAAATCTGGGCGCGCGGAGGCGGAGAAAGGGTTGCCTTTCCGGCAGGGAAGAAGGTGTCGGGCTTTGGCTCGGTCCAGGGGCCGAATGGCGCTACCACGAACGCGTTGGCCGACGGGCTTGGGCACTCGAGGAGGACCGTCAATGTCACTGAGGATGGAAATTCACACGGAAGTTCCGGCGCGAAGTGCAAGGAAAACGAGGAACTTCCCGTGAGCAGCTCGAGCCGCTCGTGCGGCAAATCGATGTCGGGTGGCGCCCCCTCGTTATCGAACAGGCTGGAGAGGGCTAGTCCGTCAAACATACGCGACTCCCGCATTGCGTTAGTGCTGAGATGAAGCTTGCCACCGAGGACGGGATAGGGCTTGGAATGGAGTGAAAGTGCCCCAGATCGAACCGTAGCGCGTCAATGAGGACCTGATAGGCAATTTCCCCGGGGGAGTCGTCACTTTCTCCTATCTCTAGGGAGAACCCTGATGCGTTCGGGCGTCCAAGAAGAGGGTGGAGCCGAACGTGTTGCCACACGATCGGCCCAGGCAGGTCGATGTTGTGAGCATCGAACCCGACTGTTCCACCCAGTCGCCGAATCGAGGCATCGCCTTTGAAGCTGCTGCCCGGGTCGCCGGATACATCCGCGTCTCAACGGAGGACCAGGCGCGGGAAGGGTTCAGCTTGGACGCGCAGGCGACAAGACTGCGGAAGTACTGCGAGGCGAAGGGCTGGTGGCTCGTCCGGATTTACCGAGACGAGACCAGCGGAAGAGCGACGACGAGGCCCGCCTACCGACGGATGATGGCCGACATGGACACGTGGGATGTCCTGCTCGTGGTGAAGCAGGACCGGATCCATCGCAACGTCCGGAACTTCTACGAGATGGTCGACGAGCTGCGTGCGAACGGCAAGCAGTTCGCCAGCGTGGAAGAGTCGATAGACACCACTACCGCAATGGGTTGGGCGTTCATCGGCATCCTTGCCATTTGGGCTCAGCTGGAATCGGATCAGATCTCGGAACGGGTCCGGAAGGCGATGCCTGTGGCCAGGGCCAAGAACTACCACCTGGGCCGTCCGCCGATCGGATTCGTCTGGGTAAAGGCCACGAAGACGTTCGAGCCCACGGAATGGGCACTCGCGATTGAGGCGGCCGCGTCCGCATATGGCGTCGTAGAAGCGGGCAAACTCCATCCCTATCCGGACGGCAAACGGGCAGGCGACTCTGTCTCGGAGAGATCTGTACGACGAGTCTTGGAGAACTTGGAGCTCTACCGGGAGGGTCGCCTTGTCCCGAACGGCCTCTCCGAGGACCGCTACCGCTACAAGTCGTTGGAGGTCCCGACGGGAGAGATGATGAGGTCGCCCCTTCATGGCGGTTGTGAGAAGATTGGCCTATAGGACGCCAGTCACAAGTCTATAGTTGCCGGGATGCCGATCTCCATGGGGCCTCAATGTTGACACCTTGACAACCTTGACCTTGTGAGTGATTCCAAAGGACGACCGGGGGCGAATGACGTTCGCCTTGAGGACCGAGATGCCCTCTAAGACCTCGCCTTGCTGAAGAGGAGCGAAACGCACCGACGTGAGACCGACGAGCGGAATGAGCAACCCGCACTGCATCAGGGCCGAGACCTCTTTTAGACCGCCGTAGTGGGGGTCGGCGGGGGGATATGTTTTGGTATTGACTTCCATGATTTCGCCGTTGAACGCGCACATGGGAGTTCCTCGAGTCAGCAGCTCGAGAAATCTTGTGGGGGCCCCGACCCCGGTTTCGACTCGTCTCAGGAAGAGGGCCAATGCAACACTGAGGTCGATCTCCAACTCGGCGTCGAGAGTCGAGCCGATGAGTCTGCTATCTGCCTGCTCCTGGGGATGACGAAGATAATCGCTACTACCCTCCCATTCGGTATCACTCACAAGGAAGGTTACTTCCATCTTGCCCGATTTCAGTATGCTGTCCAAACTATCCATCCATCGCCGGTTTCGTACCGGACTACGACCCGCAAAGCCCCTGACTGGTAGAGCCAGTTTCCTCCTTGCGGTATGGGTGTTGAGGTTCTTATGGTGTGCCCAATCGCGCCGAAAACCTCCTCTTCGGATTGGAGGCGTAGCTTTTGCGTTATTTGCGTGAAGCGGGAGAACGGGGCTTTGGTGCCGACGTCCTCATAGAAATGGAGGACTGTCCGCTCTGGGAATGAAACTATTCTGCCGGTTTGGTCAGCAAATCTGAACTTGGTGGCCAACCTTCCGAGTTCGGCTCTTTCAAAGAATTCTGCCGTTCCTTGCGGAATCTCGTAGCTCGGCTCCGCGATCAATCGCGCTCGGGGCGCCTGTCCAATGAATCCTCTCTCTGCCACATAGGCCCTTGAAGCAGCTTCATCAAATCCAGAAAGGCCTGCCTTTCCGGCACCCACTTCAGAAAGGCTTGCCTTTCCGGCAGGGAAGAAGGTCTCGGGTTTCAGCTCGGCCAATGGGCAGAATGGAGTCGCCACGAACGCGTCGACCAATGGGCTTGGAAACGCGAGGAGCACCGCCAATGTCACGGACGATACAGAGTCATGCGGAAACCCCGGATCGAAGTGCAACGAAAACGATTCCGTGAGCAGATCGAGCCGCTCGTGCGGAAGATCGATGTCGGGCGATGTCTCCTCACCTTCGAACCAGTCAGCGAAGCTTACTCCGTCCAACATGCCCGATTCCCGCATTGCGCGAGAGCCGAGATGAAGCTTGCCACCGAGGAGGACCACAGGGAGACAGGCCTACCAGGGCGGTTTGGGCAGGAACGGATAGTGTGTCTTCAACTGCTCGTAGATCTCCCGTCCGTGCTTCGGAGACAGGTACACGGCAGGGCCGTGCTTTGTGGACTTGCGGAGGACCGTCCCTTCCCGTTTCAGGGTTTCCAGAGCCGCCTTGAGGTTCGCGATTTGATCGGGCGGAAAGCCACGAAGGAGGTTATCCTCGAGCATGTGGTGCTTCCCGAACACTCGATGGCGGTAAAGCTTGTACAGGATCGCGGCTTCGTCCCGTGAAATGTCTCTCAAGCGCGCGGCAATCGGATGAGAAGGTATTAGTAGCCAGTGTTAACTATCTTTACGCAGGTGTAAGGAATGTTTACAGACATCTTCGGCAATGCGCCCAGGGTCAGGCTCCTGGATTTCCTGACGGATCACCCCGACTTTGACTACACCATCTCCCAGATGGCGGAGTTCGGTGAGATCGCCCGACCCACGGTCTACAAGCTCGTGGAGGAGCTGCTGGGTCAGGACATGCTGACCTTCACCCGTTCGGTGGGGGATTCCAAGTTCTACCGTCTCAATGTCGCGAATCCTCGGATCGTTTCGATGTTGCAAGTGGACTTTGAAGGCATCAACAAGGAACTGGCCGCCCGGGTGTACAATGAGATGTCCGGTGCCGCGACAGAGCCCAAGAAGTCCCGCGCCGGTGGCCCCTCGCGAAGTCGCCTCTCCCACCGAGGGCGTGTGGTGCCGGTCCGTGCATATCCGAGGCGTGGCGTTCGAAGAAAGGGACCGAAGTCGTCCGATTGAACCACCGGGGAGCCGGTCCTCGCCGCATGGTCCGATCGGAGTTACTTCTCGACGGCGATCTCGTACTCGTGGATGACGGGGTTCGCGAGGAGCCGACGGCACATCTCCTCGACCTCCTTCAGGGCCGTCTTCGCGTCCTTCGTGACGAGGTCGATCCGAAAGAGCTTCGAGCTGCGGACCGCCCGGACGCCCTCGAATCCGAGTAGCTTGAGGGCCTTGTGGACGTTGTCCCCCTCCGGGTCCGTGACGCCGGGGCGGAGGCGGACCTCCACTCGGACGCGGACCAACCCAGGTTCCCCGGAGTCGGCATGGCCTCCCCGTTCTTAGGCCTTTCCCGGAGCGGCCGCGAGGTGCGACCGGAACAGCGAGGACCGCTCGGACGGCCGGGCAAACGACCGACCGGCCCGCACCTCGATCGTCAGGAGGCCCTTCGATGCGAGGGACCGGATCGCCGCGACGGCCGTCCGGCGGCTCATCCCGCGGGCTCCCGCGCGGGCGACGAGCCCGTCCACGGTCACCGCCCGTCGGACCAGGGCCATGATCGCCCGCTCCGACGCCGGGAACGGCTCTCCCAGGCGGACTCCGGAGAGGACCGGCAGCCGGATCGGCGTCGTCTCGCAATACCACGTCTCGATCCCCTCCAGGAAGGCCGCGAGGATCGCGGCGTTCGCCAAGATCTTCGTGCCGCCGCTCACGCTCAGCCGGACGGGTCCCTCCCGCGCCGACTCGAGGATCGTCCGCCGCACGGTCCCGAGCGAATCGAGGAGATCGAACGGACGGACGACGACAGATCGGAGGGACGGCTCGAGGTCCTTCAGCCGGCGGAAGCCCGCCGACCGGAAGCTGTCCCGGCCCGCCACGACGACGAGCCGGTCATACGGCATGAGGCGCAACGCCGGCAAGACGTGCCGCTCGTCGAAGCCCATCGTGACGATCAGCGTGCGTCGGCCCGTCCGTTCACCCCACGAGGAGGTCCATTGCCGGAGCGGGCTTGACGATCAGCTTCCTCGCGTCCCTCGCGTCCGCCAGGCGTTCGATCGCGCCTTTCGCGTCGAGCTCGCGGAGGTGGTGGTTCATCGTCGCCTTGTGTACGCCGAGCGCCCGGGCGAGCGCCGTCTCCGTGAAGTCCTTCTCCCGGTTCTTCACAAGGAACGTCAGGACCTCCCGCTGTTTCGTCGTGAGGCCTTCGCCGTACGTGATGCGAAGCAGGGGAAGCGGGATTTCCTGATACGTCTCGTCGTGGACGTAGGTCGCCGGGATGCCCTCGAGGACGCAGACCAGAAGGGCGGCGCTGCTCATGAGCCGCGTGCCGCCCGCGATGTTGAACCGGAGGTCCGAGCCGCTCGCCCGGTCCTTCCGGATGTCGGCCCGGATCTGCGTGGCCACGTGCAGCAGGTCGAACGCGTCGCTCACCTCGTTCGCGGTCGCGGACAGGCCAAGGGCGCGACAGAACTCCATGACCTTGGCCCGCGCATCGCGGCTCTTCGCGTGGTCGCTGTGGTAGAACACGACCCGCTCGAGGCCCTCCGTCGACCGGATCGAGGGGATGAGGCTCTGAGGCCGCCATCCGAGCGTGCCGAACAGGACGGTCATCGCGACCCGCCGAGAGGCCGTTCCGACGATATGAACTTCCTTCCAACCGCGGACACGGAAGGTCCACTCCGGGCGAAACCATTTTATCGCGGCCCCGGGTTGGGCACGTGGAAGGTCGCCGGATGGACGCGGGCGAAAAGACGTTGCTGGTCACGCGGCCGACGCGGCTGATCGCCCTACGCTTCTACCTCGCGATGTTCCTCCTGCTCATCCTCGCGGGGGCCGTGTTCTTCGTCGACCGCCTCGCCCCGTCGTTCCCGGACCCCGCGATCGGCCCGGTGCGGCTCAGCACGATCCTCGCTGGGTTCGTCGCGGTCCTCGCCCTGCTCGCCTTCTTGACCGCCGAGCTCAAGCGGAAGACGACGCGATACATCATCACGGATAACAAGATCATCCGCGAGGACGGCATCCTGAACAAGAACACCGTCATGATCCCGTACACCCAGCTCGAGCGGGTGGACCTCCATCAGACGTTGTCCCAGCGCATCCTGAAGATCGGGACGATCGTCGTCGACACGGGCGACGACACGATGAACATCGACATGGTCCCGCGTCCGTCCCACATCCAGGAGCTGCTCAGCACCCGCATCGGGAGACGCGGCTGGACCGGCCCGCAGCCACAGCCACCGACGACGCGCTAGGTCGGTACCCTCTCGATGGGAAACGTTATTTGCGGCCGGTTCTCTTGACCGTCGATTCGCATGCTCATGGCATTCACGTTCCGCGCGAAGCGCGGTAAGGAATCCGAATTCGAGCGCGTGCTGAACAATCCGGAGGGCGGGAAGGTGGTCGCGAGAGGACTCGGTGCGACCCGGAATGCGCTGTTCCTCAAAGACGGACAGATGATCCGGATCATGGAGTTCCCGGATGGCGCACGGCCGAAGTCTATGGTCGAGGTCGCGGAGGCCGACGCGAACCTGAAGGCGTTCCTGCGCCGGCTCGGCCCGCTCGTCGAGGACGGTTTCGATGTCGATGTGCCCGGGAGCCTGGAGGCGTTCAACCGCCGCATTTCCTTCGCGCCGGCGTACGACGTCCACGTGGGGCCGGGCGCCTAGTCCGCCCACGGGAGGAGCAGGCGCGCCTCGCGCGTGTCGACGAGGTCCCATGCCCCGGGCACCCCGTCCGGCTCGCCTTCGATCCAATACCCACCGATCGTCATGTCGTACCCGTGCGTCGGGTCGGTGGCGACCGTGCACCCGAGCTTCCGCCGGTATCGGCGGGTCGTCCACCCGGCCGCACGCCGGCGAGACCATTCCCGACGCTTGAGCGCGACGACCACCTCGAGCCATTCGGCCCGGTCCATCGAGTGGCTCCGGGACAGGCGCTTCAGTTCGTCGCTGACGTAGTCGAGATCCGTGGCGGAGAGGCTCGCCACCCCATCCGCCCCCGTGTGGCTGTGGAAGCCGCCGAGGACCGCATACCCGACGTCCGCGCTCTCGATCACGCCTCGCGCGCGACGGAACGCCTTCTCGTTCCCGTGGCTCACCCAGTTCGGCTTGCGGTCCTCCGTCTGGAGCGGATATGCGGCCCGCAGGACGGTGACCTCCCTCGGCCGGCGTCGCAGGATGCGCGTCCCGCGGTTCCCGACAAGGAACCCGTTCGTCTCGCGGTTGTACGCCTCCACGGCGGAAGCGACCAGGCCGACGAAGCAACCGCGTTCGATGACGACATCGTCCATGGGCACCGACCTCCGGAGAAGGGGACCCCTTCACCCCTCCGGGTCTATAAGAAAGTGATGTCCCGATTGCTGGGAACTCGTTTGGCTTCGCATGAGACGGTCGGATAGTGCCTTCATTAGTCGACGTCCCCATAAGGAAAAATAATCTGCCGCGAATACGCGCCCGGCGCACGCGTGAAGCGGTTCGCGACGGAGCTGATGGGGAAGACGGTCATGACGGAGGACGGGCAGATCCTCGGCGTGCTATCGGACCTGATGGTCGAGACGAAGTCAGGCCGCATCCATGCGCTCCTCGTGACGGCCGCCGGGAGCGTCGAGAGGCGGTTCTTCAAGACCGACGCGGAAGGTCGGCTGCTCCTGAACTTCCGGTCGATGAAGGCGGTGCAGGACGTCATCGTGACCGCGCTCGCGGAGTGACGAGACGTGGCGAAGCTCACGTTCTACGGCGGGGTCGCGGAGATCGGCGGGAACAAGATCCTCCTCGAAGACCGCGACGCCCGCATCTGGCTCGACATGGGCGCCCCGTTCGACCTGGGCGAGGACTATTTCGTCGAGTTCCTCGGCCCCCGGGACCGGTTCGGCCTCCGCGACTACTTCGCGCTCGACTTGATGCCGCGGATCCCCGGCCTCTACTCGGCCGAGGCGCTCCTCCCGACGGACATGGCGTACGAGCCGCCGGCGTTCTCGGGAATCTTCATCACCCACGTGCACTACGACCACACGCAGCACCTCCGCTACGTCGATCCGAACATCCCGGTCCACATGGGCGAGGGCGCCCGGACGATCTTGGAGTCGCTCGATGCGACCGCGCGCACGCCGATGATGCGCCTCGGGTCCCACGCGTACGCGACGTTCCGGTCGGGCCAGGCGACGACCCTCGACGGGGTCGAGGTCGAGCCAGTCCACGTGGACCACAGCGCGCCCGCCGCGTACGGCTACCTCGTGCACACGAGCGCCGGCACGATCGCCTACACGGGCGATCTACGCCACCACGGCCCGATGCGACGCCTCACGGACGACTTCATCGAGGCCGCACGGGCCGCGAAACCGATCGCCCTGATTACGGAAGGCACGCGCGTCACCCCGGACGACCCGCGCGCCAGCCTGACGGAGGCCGACGTCAAGGAGAAGGCGATCCGGCTCCTCGGTTCGGCGAAGGACAAGCTCGCCCTCGTGACGTTCCCGGGCCGCGACGTCGACCGCATCCGGACGTTCTTCGAGACCGCGCAGGCGGTCGGTCGGAAGTTCGTCGCCAACGCGAAGACCGCGCATCTCCTCCTGACGCTCAAGAAGGACACGCACATACAGGTCCCGGACATCGCGAAAGAGGGCGATTTCCTCCTGTACGATCGGCTGATGCGGAAGACGGACCCATGGGAGCGGGAGCTCCAGGACAAGCTCGCGGGCCGCGTGGTGACGGCCGAAGAGATGGCGAAGCGGCCCTCCGAGTACCTCGTCCAACTCGACTTCTGGCACCTCCCCGAGCTCGTGGACCTCCAGCCGCCGGCCGGCTCGCCGTTCATCCACTCGAAGAGCGAGCCGTTCGAGGAAGACGACGTCAACGATGCGGTGCTGCAACACTGGCTCGACCGGTTCCACCTCGTGCGGCACCAGCTCCACGCGTCCGGCCACCTCAGCGAGAGGGAGGTCGGTGAGATGATCCAGGCGATCGACCCGGAGATTGTCCTGCCGGTACACACGGAACATCCCGACCGCTTCACGCGGCTCGCCCGGCACGTCGTCCAGCCGGAGCGCCTCCGGCCGGTCGATTTCTCATGACACAACGGCTCACGGGATCGGCTGGAAGTACTGGAGGTACGCGCCTTGCACGCCGAGGAGGATGAACTGGACCGCGATCGCAGCGAGGATGAGGCCCATGATCCGCGAGATGGCGTACGCTCCCATGCGGCCGATGCGGCGGAAGATGTGATCCGCGTAGGTGAGCATGACCCAGCTCACCACCATCGTCGCGACGATTGACGCCAGGATGATGCCGATCCGCAGCATGTCCAGCTCGGGCGCCGACGCCTCCGCCATGAGCACCATGACCGTCGTGATCGCGCCGGGGCCGGCGAGCATCGGGATGCCGAGGGGCACCACGCCAACGGCCTCCTGCTCGAGTGCCTCTTGACGGTCCTGGGGGGTGAGTTGCGTGCGGGACCGCTCGCCCTGCATCATCGAGAACGCGATCGAGAATAGGAGGACCCCTCCCGCGATCCGGAACGCCGGGATCGAGGTGCCGAACAGGAGGAAGATGTAGTTCCCGACGAACGCGAAGACGAGGAGCGCGATCGTCGCCGCGAGGACCGCCTTCTGGATCACCCGCGTCTTCATCGCCTTCGGGTAGGCCCGCGTCAGGACGACGAAGAACGTCATCGCCCCGATCGGATTGACGATCGCGAAGATCGCGACGAGCGTCGTGACGACGAACGTCGTGAGATCGTAGGCCATGGCCCGGCGGCCACACGACCCCCGATATTAGAAGGTGTCGAGCACTTTCCGCGCGAACGTAAGGTAGCCCGTGTGGCCGAGGGGCGCGAAGGACGGACGGGTCCCAGCCTCTCCCGCAACAATCTCGCGTTCGATGATTTCGATGGTCCGAATCTCAACGAACGGCCCAGCCCGCAAGGCACCGGCCGTGCGGCTCACTTGCTCCGTGTTCGGTGAGTACGAGGCGAGGTGTCCGCACGGCTTCATCGCCTCCTTCGCCATCGCGATCGCCTCCCAAGGATCGGGAATGTCAAAGACGCATGCGTCGGCGTCCCGTTCCTCGATCCCCAATCGCACATCGCCTTGCTTGAACTCCACGCATCCTCCGAACCCCGCGTTCAAGACGTTTGTGCGCGCCACCTCCAGAAAGTCCCGACGCATGTCGTACGTCACGACTCGGCCGTCCGGGCCGACGGCCTGCGCGAGGACGAGGGTCAGCGCCCCGGACCCTGCCCCGGCCTCGACGACGAAATCACCCGACTTGAGATCGCAGTTCCAGACCAGCGTCGCCGCATCCTTCAGGCCGACGATTTGCGCCTGACGTCGCATCGATGCGACGATGTCCCTGACCGTCGGCGTGAGCACGAGGAAGGATCGACCGCCAACGGACCAACGACGGCCGATGAGCGCGCGAAGCACCTCCGCGCGGGCCACGCCGACCCCGGGAATGTTGACGACGTCACCGTCCAGGACGACGAGATGCTTGGCTCCGGCGGGCTCCAATAGCACGAGTCGATCGGGCTGCACGATTCCGGCAAAGCCGCCCCGATTGTAAGACTTTTCTCCCGTGCCGCAAAAAGTTAATGAGGCTCCTCTTGTTCCTCGCGTGACAGATGATACCATGGCCCATGTCTCCCCGGAATCTCCCGCGCGCTCGAGGTGGGCCGCACTGCGCCCGACCCGCCGCTTTCGGCGACTGCTCCTCCGGGCGGCAATCGTAGCCGCGATTGGCGTGGCGTTCCTCGGTGGACTCGCATTCGTATTCGGGACCATCATGCTCAAATATGCCCTGGGCGGGCTGGTCATCAGCAGCATCGTGATTGTCGCGGCGATTGGCCTCACGCTCTTGTACGGCATCCGAGGGTTTGCCAACTTCGCCTACGGGGACACAATGACACTTGGGGCGTACGTGGCGCTCGTCCTGACACTGAACGGCGTCTCTCTCATCTGGGGGGCGGTCGTCTCGTTCCTGGCCCTCGCCGCCTTCGGGATCGTCCTCGAACTCGTCATCTTCTCTCGCCTCGAAGGCCGCGGCCCCGTCGCCCCCCTCGTCGCGTCGGTCGGAATCGGCCTCATCCTCCAAAACGGGATCCGTTCTGTTGCGGGGACGCAAAAGTGGCTCTATCCCGTCCCCGCGCTGCAAGACATCCCCCTCGCTCCGGGTGTCGGGATCCACCCGGTACGGGGAATCCTGACCCTCGGCGTCGGACTGCTCTTCGTAATTTCTTCCCATATCCTCCTGAAGTACACGAACCTCGGAAAGGCGATGCGCGCGACGGCCGACAACCTCGAACTCGCGAAGGCGACGGGCATCGACACGAGGCGCGTGACGTTCGCCGCGTGGGGGGTGAGCACGGCCTTCGCCTCGACCGCCGGGGTCCTCCTGGGCCTCGGAAGCGCACTCAGTCCGACGATGGGCTTTGACATCGTCCTCCTGATCTTTGCCGCCGTCATCGTGGGAGGAATCGGGTCGCCCTACGGGGCGATGCTCGGCGGGCTCCTCGTCGGTCTCTCCCAGGAGATGTCGGTGCCGCTGTTGGTGTGGCTGGAGCGTCCCGACGTGATTGGGTTGCAGTTCGGAAGCGCCTACAAGGTCGCCGTTCCGTTCATCATCCTGATCCTCGTCTTGATCCTCCGACCTTGGGGGATTGCCGGTCGGAGACCCGCCTTTGCCCGCCGAGCGTTCTTCATCGAACGCATCACGCGGTCCTTCGGCGAACAGGTTGGAGCGGGGACCAAGGCACCGGCGAGCAAGGAGGCGACCAAACCGTGAGCCAAGGCAGCTCAAAGGGTCCTGTCCGCCGGCCTCCGACGAACGAAGTCCCGTGGAGCGGAGTCATAGTTTTCAGCGTAATCGCAGGCATCATCCTCCTCGGGGTCGTGTCCGCGGCGATCGCGGGCGCGACGCCCAAAGGGATCCTGACGAACCTCGGCTTCTACGTGAGCATCTCGATCGTCTTCGCGGTCCTCGCGCTCGGTTTCAACCTCCAGTGGGGCTACACCGGGTTGTTCAACGCCGGAATCGCAGGTTTCTATCTCATCGGGGCCTACGTCGCGGCGATCGCGATCACGCCGCCGACGCCGCCGATCATCGTGGGGGGTGTCGTCGTCTTTCCAGGCCACCTCGGCGGCTTCTCGCTGCCCCTGGTCGTCGGGGTCCTCCTCGCGATGCTTGCCTCCGGGGCGACCGCGGCGCTCGTCGCAGTCCCGGCGCTGCGTCTTCGCGCCGACTATCTCGCGATTGCGACGCTCGCCTTTGCGGTGATCCTCCAGATCGCCACGACGAACTTGCAGTCGATTACGGGCGGGAGCATCGGAATCTCGGGGATTCCGCCGCCGATCTACTACCAGGGCCCGGACGCGCAGTTCCTGAACGCGATGACCCTCGTCGGAGTCGGGGCGCTCGTCCTGGTCGCGTTGATCCTGATCCTCCAGTTCATGGTCGAATCCCCGTGGGGCCGGGTCTTGCGGGCGATTCGGGAGGACGAGGAGGCGACGATGGCCCTCGGCAAGAACACGTTCAACTACAAACTCCAGGCGTTCGCGATCGGCGGGGCATTGATGGGCCTGGCAGGGGCCCTCTACGCCATCACGCTCGGCTACCTCTCACCCTCGTCGAGCTTCGCCCCGTCGGTGACGTTCTCCGTTTGGGTGATGGTGATCGTCGGAGGATCCGGCAACCACCGGGGGGCAATCGTCGGGGCGTTCCTCATATACGGAATGGAATGGATCTCCGTCCAAGTGCGGGACCAAGCCGTCGTCGGTCTTGCGGCAAACTATGGGTTCATGCGGGACGTGTTCCTGGGCCTCGGCCTCGCGGCGTTGGTGGCCCTCGGACTTCTCTTCGTGCTCGGACGACTCAGGCCTGCATTGACCTGGGCTCACCCCATCGCACTGTACCGGAGGAGTGCGGTGACTCGAGGCCTAATCCTCGCCGCCCTGGCGGTCTACGGAGTCGGTTGGGCATTCATCCTCGTCGAACAATTCGCTCCTTTGGCGGTCGGCGACACCATCTTCTACACCCGGCTCATGTTGATTGGGGTGTTGTTGATCTTACTTGTCGTCTATCGCCCTGAGGGGATCCTCCGTGAGCGCAAGCGGGTCCTGAGGTGAGGCATCGGGATGGCCGAGGACCCGCTCCTGACGGTCGACCAGGTCGAGAAGGCTTTCGGCGGAATCCACGCGGTCGACGGCTGCAGCCTCTCCGTACTCCCGAAGACCATCACGGGCTTGATCGGCCCGAACGGGGCGGGGAAGTCGACCCTGTTCAACATCATCGCCGGGCTCTATCGCCCCGACGGCGGCCAAATCCACTTCAACCGCAGGCGAATCGACGGCCTACCGCCGTATGACATCGTCGACCTCGGACTGACCAAGACCTGGCAGATTCCCCACGAGTTGCGCAACCTGACCGTGCTTGAAAATGTCGTCCTCGCTGCGAAACACAATTCGGGCGAACACCTGCTGAACCTCTTCGTCCATCCGCGCGAGGTCAAGCAGGACGAAAAGCGGTGGCGCGCCCGCGCACGAGAGGTCCTCAAGCTGACGCAACTCGACGGCCTCGCGAACGAGCACGCCCGGGCGCTGTCGGGCGGACAGAAAAAGCTGCTGGAGCTGTCCCGCGCCCTCATGTCCGATCCCACGTTGGTCTTGCTCGACGAGCCGGTCGCAGGCGTGAATCCCGCCTTGGCAGAGAGCCTGATGGATCTCATCGAAGGGCTAAGAAAGGGCGGTCGGACATTTTTCTTGATTGAACACGACATGAACGTCGTCATGAACCGTTGCGACTGGGTCATCGTCATGCACCAGGGTCGACGGATCGCGGAAGGCCCACCGGAATCGGTGAGAGCCAACGCGGCCGTCATCGACTCGTACCTCGGAGGGTAAGCCCATGCTCCTCCAGGTCGACGCTCTCCACGCGGGGTATGGGGAAATGGAAATCCTTCACGGAGTCTCGATGACCCTCGACGAGGGAGAGCTGGTCACGATCATCGGCCCCAACGGGGCCGGGAAGTCGACTCTCGTCAAGGCGATGTTCGGCTTGATACGGCCGATGGGCGGTCGGGTGGAATTTCGGGGGAAGGACATCACTGGCTCGGCCCCTAGGGACCTCGTCATGATGGGGCTGGGCTATGTCCCGCAGACGAACAACACGTTCCCGACCCTCACCGTCCTCGAGAATCTCGAGATGGGAGCGATCACTCGACGAATCTCACCGATCCCGACGCCCTGGAACCGTCCCTCGACCGCGCGGACTCGCTCTCGCATGATGAAAGATGCCGAGATTCGAAAACGGGCGACGGATGCCATCGCGATGTTTCCGAATCTCCAACCGAAGTTGCGTGAACTCGCCGGCACCTTGAGTGGGGGCGAACAGCAGATGGTCGCTTTGGCGAAGTCGATGATGCTCGACCCCGATGTGCTGCTGATCGACGAGCCCTCCGCGGGGCTCGCCCCCAAGCTGGTCGACGCCGTGTTTTCGAAGATCGTCGAGATCAACGACCGGGGAACGGGAATCGTCATCGTCGAGCAGAATGCGAAGAAAGCCCTCGCGATCGCGGACCGAGGGTACGTGCTCGAGACAGGCCGGAACCGCTTCACCGGCACCGGCGAATCGCTGCTTCACAACGCGGACGTGGGAAAGCTGTACCTCGGCGGGGCAGCCTGAGACCGGCGCGAAAGGGGAAAAAGGTTCAGAGCCGCCGGGAGAACCCGACGGTCTGAGCCGAAAGGTATCGCACGCCAAACACCGATCCGAACGTCGTCAGGAGCCACCCGAAGGGCGAACTCCCGAGCATGGCCGTCGTCGGGATGCTCGAGTCGGGGATGAATGCGACTCGGACGATCTGGAACGTCGAGTCGACCCCCCAGACCTCGTAGCTCCCTCGGACGTCCCCGTTGGCGTCGAAATCCTCGGAACCTGCCGCTCCTTCCCAGTTCACGTCGCCCCCGCTCGCACCCAGAGCCGCCAACGCGGCCGACCACTGGCCGGGCTTGACGACCGTACCCGGCGCCTCCGATACGGCGCGCAGCTGGTCGCGAATCGCGGTTCCGTTCACGGAGCCGGCCTTTTGGGCCGCCAGCGCGATCAGGTATACGGCGTCGTAGGTGTAGTCCGCGTAGAGGACCGGAGCCTGGCCGCTGTTGTTCGCCTTGTATTGCGCCACGAACGAGTCGTAAATGGCGCCGAACGGCGATACCGGCGCGGTGCCCAGGATCTTCGTGACGTCCACGTTCACCGAGGGATCATGCAGCTGGTCGATGAACGCCTGGCTCTTCAACCCCTCCGAGAAGATCCACGGCCGGTTCCACCCCGGATTGCTCGAGAGGCCCGCCTGCCAGTTCGACATGACCGTGATTCCCTCTCCGGGGAATCCGACGAAATAGACCGCCTGCGGATTCGTCGAGAACAGCTGCGTGAGAGCCACGTCGAAGTTCGGAGCCGCGGGGTCGATAATCACCGTCGTGTTCACGACGCCGGTGAGAGCCGTGAACTTTGCCTTGACCACTCCGGCGAGTCCTCGACCGTACGAATCGTCGCGCGCGATGAGGTTGACATATCGGTACGACAGGTTTTGATAGAGGTAGTCGGCCGCGACGACCCCCTGAAGCGCGTCGGACGGGGCGGTGCGGAAGAAGTAGCCGCCGGTCAGCGAGAGGTTCGACAGTGCGGGCGATGTGGCCGACGGGGAAACCATTGGAACGAACGCCTTCTTGGCCGTCGAATTGACTGTGGGGATCGATCCACCCGAGAACTGAGCGCCGACAATGGCGTTCACATGGTTGACGTTGATCAGCTTCGTAGCCGCGGCGACGGTCGCGGTCGCGTCCGTCTGGTCGTCTTCGACGAACATGATGATCGGCTGCCCCAGAACTCCGCCTGCTAGGTTAATCTGGTCGACCGCTAGCTTCGCCCCCTTCGTGTCGCCGGGTCCGTATTGGCTGAGCGCACCGGTTTGGGACAACAGCACACCGATGCGAAGCTGCGGCTTCGGCGCGGCGCTTGGCGAAAACAAGCCCGCGAATGCGGCGGCCACCACGACGACTATGATCACAATCAGAACCGCTATCACGGCCCACAACGCCTTACTCCTCGAGGCGGGTCTTGCGGCCGCTCCCGATGGTGCCTGCTCCTCCTCCATAATGACCCCGCGGGCGAATGCTGCGACATGTCTTTAAGGATTACGAAAGCCCTTTGTCGTTGGTCAAGTCTCGAACGAAGGCCGGAAATCTCGGCGGCTACATGCCCGCATATTCGGCCGTCGGACCCTTTAAATATCCTCATCCGCATGCGCGGCCGGAGGGCGGGTCCGTGGTGTTCGCGACGATTCCGGGCGCGTTCCAGGCTGAGATTTTCAGCGGCGCCGTGTTGGCCCTTTGCGCCGTAATCTTCGTCATATTCATCCTCGTTGCGATCTGGGTCTACCGGGACGCGGAGAGTCGGGGGATGAGCGGCGTCTTGTGGCTCATCGTCGTCTTGCTGTTCAGTTGGATCGGCCTGATCATCTACCTCGTCGTCCGAAAGGACAAGCTCCAGCCGATGATGGCGCCGCCATACGGCCAGCAGCCGTGGCAGCCGCCGCCGTCGGGCGGCGCGCCACCACCGGCCGGCCCCGCTCCGCCCGCCCAGATGACGTGCCGGAACTGCGGTTCGCCGCTCGCCCCCGGCGCGACGTTCTGCGGGAAGTGCGGCGCGAAGGTCTGAGTCGGCCGTTCGGGCGCCGGCATCGTGGCATCCGGACCGGGCGCCGTCCCGAAAGGGATTTCACGGCCCGCGCCGTTCTCGGCCCTGGGTCGTATGGAGGGCGCCGGGCTGATTTCCTTCGGGCCCACCGCGCTGCAGGTCCTGCCGGTCGGGGCACTGTGCGCGATCGCGATCGCCTTCGCCGTGATGTGGCTCCTCATCGGCGTACTCGTCTACGAGGACGCGGAGAGCCGAGGGATGACCGGCATCGGCTGGTTCCTGGTCGTCCTCATCCTCGGGCTCATCGGGCTCATCATCTACTTCGTCGTACGGAAGGATCGGCTCCCTGGATATGGGCCGCCCGCATCGAATCCGTGGGCGCACGCGCCCTCGTATGACTACCGGCCACTTGCGCCGCCAGCTCCCGCCGCCCCCGCGGCAAAGCCGCCCGCGACCGCGTCGCAGCCGACGGGTCCGAGTTCCGTCGGCCGTTCCTGCCCGTCGTGCGAGGCGAATATCCCGTTCGACGCGATCTTCTGTCCGAATTGCGGAGATCGGGTCACGTAGGGCGCGCGGTTCGATGCTTTTATGGCCGGGGAGCCTTCTCCGGCGCGCGGTGCGCGCATGAAGAGCTCCGACGTGTCCGGCTTCTACAAGAAGAGCCCGGAGGACCGCTGGCAGACGATCCGCGGTTTCGGCGAGCTCACGGACGCGGAGATCGACACGATCCGCAACACGGGCGCCCTGAAGTTCGAGCAAGTCGACCGGATGATCGAGAACGTCGTCGGCACGATGCCGGTCCCGCTCGGAATCGCGGTGAACTTCCGGATCAACGCGCGGGACTACCTCGTGCCGATGGCGATCGAAGAGCCCAGCGTCGTCGCAGCCGCGTCGAATGCGGCGAAGATGGCCCGGGACCGCGGCGGGTTCGCGACGAGCTCGACGGGGCCCATCATGATCGGCCAGATCCAACTCGTCGGCGTGCCGGATCCGCACGGCGCGCGCATGACGATCCTGGCGCATCGCGACGAGATCCTCTCGCTGGCCAACGAGAAGGACCCGATGCTCGTGAAGGTCGGCGGCGGCGCGAGGGACGTCGAGGTGCGCGTCCTCGAGACGAACCGCGGGCCGATGGTCGTCACGCACCTCCTCGTCGACTGTCGGGACGCGATGGGGGCGAACGCGGTGAACACGATGGCGGAAGCCGTCGCGCCGCAGCTCGAAAAATGGACCGGCGGCCAGGTGTACCTTCGAATCATCTCGAACCTCGCCGTGCGCCGTCTCGTCCGAGCGCGGGCCGTCTTCTCGAAAGACGCGATCCGATCGGAGGACGTCTCTGGAAAGGACGTGGTCGAGGGCATCCTCGAGGCGTACGCCTTCGCCGAGGCGGACCCCTTCCGGTGTGCGACGCACAACAAGGGAATCATGAACGGCATCGACGCGGTTGTCGTGGCCACCGGGAACGATTGGCGGGCGATCGAGGCGGGCGCCCATGCGTACGCATCGTGGAAATCCGGCGGGTATCGCTCTCTCACGGCGTGGGAGAAGGATGCCAACGGCGACCTCGTCGGGACGATCGAACTCCCCATGGCCGTTGGGCTCGTCGGGGGAGCGACGGCGGTCCATCCGACCGCCAAGGCTAACGTCCGCCTGCTCGGGGTCAAGACCGCACAGGAATTGGGCGAGATCATCGCATCGGTCGGACTCGCCCAGAACTTCGCGGCACTTCGGGCGCTCGCCACGGAAGGGATCCAACGAGGACACATGTCGCTTCATGCGCGCAACATTGCCGCCACGGTTGGCGCGACAGGCGATGAAGTCGACCAGGTCGCTCAGCTCCTCGTGAAGGAGCGGAAGGTGAGGATGGACCGGGCGAAGGAAATTCTCGAGGATCTCCGGAAGTCCCACTAATATATGCGGCCACGAATTATTCCGTTACGCAAATTTCATGTCCTGGCTATATATAGATATGTAGACACGATACCTACTCCCCATTCGATATGTCATAGCGAAAGGGGCGTTTTCCGTGTTACTTCCTGTCACGGCGCCATCGATTCCTGGCGAGTTGGATATGCGTCTCCGAATAAAAATGGCTTCCCACGACGGCGGTCAAACGTATCGAGAGACGGCGTGGAGGTCAGCATGAATCGTCAGACTTTCGTCCGACCGGCAGACTTTTTTACCCGCACGTGCCTTCGCCGCCGCGGGATGGGCACACACGGTCCGCGTCGCGATCTACACTAGGGTGTCGACGGAAGACCAGGCGAAGGAAGGCTTTTCTCTCGATGCGCAGCGGGAGCGCCTCCAGGCGTACTGCCTCGCTCGGGACTGGTCCGTCGCGGCGGCCTACGTGGACGATGGACACTCCGGTCGAAACACGAAGCGCCCCGCCTACCAGCGGATGATGGCCGAGCGCGATCGCTGGGATGCGATCCTCGTCATCAAGATGGACCGGATCCACCGCAACGCTCAGAATTTCATGGAGATGATGGACGACCTCCGCGCGTGGGGGAAGGACTTCGTCTCGGCGACGGAGTCGCTCGACACGTCGACGGCCATGGGTCGGTTCGTGATGGACATCATCCAGCGGATCGCCCAGCTCGAGTCCGAACAGATCGGCGAGCGGGTGTACATGGGCATGTCCCAGAAGGCGAAGACGGGTCCGGGAATCCTGGGCTTCCACGCCCCCCTCGGCTACGTCCTCTCGGAGGGTCAGCTCCTCCCCGACGAACGAGGCGCGTCCCTCGTCCGCGATATCTTCGATCGCTGCATCGAGGGACGCACGCTCGAGGAGATCGCGTCCGACCTCAACGCGGGCGGTCACCGGACGAGGCGGGGCACCGAGTGGACGGCGGTCAAGGTCCACCGAATCGTCCACAACCCGGTGTACGCGGGCTTCCTACGGTGGGACGGCATCTTCCGTCGGGCGGAGCACCCCGCGATCGTCCCCGTCGAGACGTTCAACGAAGCGCAGGAACGCCTCCGGAACCGCGCCCTCCTCGCGAACGCAAACGGCCCCCCGATCCTCCTGGAGACGTGAGTCGTGGACGGCCGATGCGCGCGGTGCTGGACCCCGAAGAATCTCGTGAACCACGAGGTCGACGCCAATCCGCGGGCGGATCCGACGGTCCGACGGGAGAAGGTCGTCCTGTGCAAGCACTGCGGGGACGGGGCCCCGCTGGACGCGCTCCTATTCTGGGAGGTCTACATGCGCTTCGGCTCGACCCGCGAACTCCTGCAGCACTACGGGGCCGACTCGGAAGAGCTCGCTCTGCAGAAGCTGTGCAACGAACGCGGGCTGAACGAGCGCGAGGTCCTTCGCCGCGCACGCGGACAGCAGAGCGCCGAGGCGCTCAACAACGCCGTCAGGAAAGCGAACGCCTTCCTGACATACGCGAGCCCGTACGGCTACGACTACGTGAACGGCGCCCTGCAGGTCCGCCAGGATGAGGCCCGCGTCGTCTCGCTCATCTTCCGCCGGTACCTCGAGGGGAAAGGGATCGCGAAGATCTGCCAGGAGCTGAACCGCGACGGATACCGCACGAAGACAGGACGCGCCTGGGCAAGCCAGACGATCGCGAACATCCTCAGCAATCCGGTGTACTGCGGCCTCGCTCGGCTGAACGGCGGCATCAAGCGCGGAAGGCACGAGGCCCTGATCGAGGTCGACACGTTCAACCGGGTCCAAAACGAAATGCAACGTCGGATCCGCCGGCCGGACCAGAGGAAGCCTCAGCCACCGCAGCTGCGGCTCGAGGATTACTCCGGTTGAGCCATGGCCCCCAGGCGAAGGGCCCGTGAGTCCCGTATGTTCGACCCCCTGAGGTGCGGTCCCGTTGCGCCTCGGTCTACCCAATGTGTATGGGGACCGCGGCCAGTCCGTATTGACAATCCATAGTACTATACAGACCCATAGGACTATGGCGCGTCCATGACAAAGCGTGACAAGCATCTCACGACGATTCAGCTGACGACCGAAACGCGCGATCGGATCTTCCGCTTGAAATTCCGCAAGACCTACGACGAGTTCTTGCGGGAGCTCTGCGACTTGTTCGAGTCGGCTAACGCGGACGCACAAAAATGAGCCTCGGAGTATCAGTTTACGTCCAACATATAATTTGACACACGGTATTGTAGCGGCTATACAAAGCGCACGTCCCGCCTATTTCGCCCCTTTCGCTCGACCCGTTGATAGGGTTATCCCGGCCGTCGGCATTCCGCGTCCGCGCGATGACCGCGTGGACCGAGAAGCATCGGCCGAAGACCCTCGAGGAGATCGTCGGCAATCCGACCGCCGTGGCCGAACTTCGGAAATGGGCGGACGCTTGGCAGCGGGGCCGCCCGGAGAAACGCGCCGTGGCCCTACAAGGCGACCCCGGGGTCGGGAAGACGAGTGCGGCGCTCGCCCTCGCGAACGAGATGGGCTGGAGCGTCGTCGAGATGAACGCCTCGGACAGCCGCAACGCGGAGGCGATCCGCACGGTCGCGACCCGCGGAGCGGTCCTCCAGACGTTCAGCGACACGGGGGAGTTCCTGACGACGGAGAAGGGAGGGCGAAAACTGATCGTGCTCGACGAGGCGGACAACATCTTCGGGCGGGAAGACAAGGGCGGTGTCGCCGCAATCGTCGAGATGATCCAAGAGACGCAACAGCCCGTCTTGCTGATCGTGAACGACTACTACGCGCTCACCCGCCGATCGGCGTCGTTGAAGCGACTCTGCAAGGCCATCAAATTTCAAGGCATTCACGATGACGCGATGAAAAAGATACTCCGCACCATTGCGTCCGGCGAAGGCCTCGATGCGGCGGACGACGTCCTCGACCTGATCGTAGAGCGGGCGAGCGGCGACTTGCGTTCCGCGATCAACGACTTCGAGTCGATTGCGATTGGCAAGAAGGAGGTCCTTGCACCCGCGACGAAGTCACTCGGCTACCGGGATCGGGAGCTCACGATTTTCCCGGTCATCGAGGAAATCTTGCGGTCGGGCGATGCGAGGCGGGCCCGCGAGGCCGTCCGGAATCTTGACGAGACGCCGGAAGACCTCATCCTCTGGATCGACCAGAACCTCGCCCACGAATTCGGCCGGCCGGACGATCTCACGCGCGGGTACGACGTGCTGAGCCGAGCCGACCTCTTCCTGGGTCGAGTCCGTCGGCGCCAGAGCTACGGTCTGTGGTCGTACGCGCGCGAGCTCATGTCGAGCGGCGTAGCGGTAGCCCGGAGAGGACGTGCCCGCGGGGGACAGCTCGAGTTTCCGTTCTACCTGATTCAGATGGCGCGATCCCGGGCGCAGCGCGGCGCCCGGAACTCGGTCGCGGCCAAGTTCGCCCGCTACCTGCACGCGTCCCAGTCGCTCGTCCGCACGGACATCCTCCCGGTCCTGAAGGCCCTGTTCGCCGGGGACGAGGAACTCCGGATCCAGTTGACGGCCGAGCTCGGCCTCGATGAGCGCGAGGTCGCGTTCCTCCTCGATGAGGCGGAGGCGAGCCACGCGGTCAAGCATCTCCTGGAAAAGGCCGCCAAGATCGCCCGCCCGAAGGCCCGCGGGGCGACGGCCGGACGGCTCCACGCATTCGACGAGGGCGAGACGGACGATGCGTGAGACGGGCATCCGCCAGCGGGGCATCGTCGGCCGGCGGATGGCCTTCGATGAGGGGGAGATCGTCACGAAGTACACGGTCCCCTTCGTCGATTCGGGGTGGCGGGTCGCCTTCACGGTCGTGGACCGGATCGGCGGACCGCCGCGCGTCGTCGACGCCGTGATCCGGGTCGAAGGGGACCGACTCCGCGCATCGAGCCGCACGGCGGACTTGCGGCCGATCGAGTCGATCCCGGCGGATCGCTTCGCGGCGCTCGTGCATTTCGATCCATGGTGGGCGTTCCGAGGGGTCTCCGGCGTGGACCGGCGGTGGATCGAGGCGATCTTTTCGACGAACATCGCACGGACGTTCGTGCGAGAGCATCGAACCCTGAAGGTCCACGACCTGCGCTTCTCCGACGATCTGCGGACGCTCGATGCGGTCGTCACGAAGGACGAGGCGTTCCGGCCGATCGAGTTCCGTGCCGGGGAGATCGACCTGCTCCCGCTCCGGCGGCCAACCCATCGGCCCCAGGAGGCTGAGGCCCTCGGACGCGCGAAAGCCCTTTCTAAGTCGGGAATCGTCCGCTAACGAAGTCATGGAACGATATCCTTCGCGGGTTTCAAGAGCTTCAGTCGGACGCTCTCAATCTTCCGGGCCATCTCGTCCGTCGTCATCGCTCCTTGGTCATACTCGGCCATGATAGCCATGTACGGCGTCAGGGAGTCAACGACGCGGACTTCGGTGGCGGTGAAGATGCCGCACGGGCCATCGAGCCACTCCGTCTCTTGGTCGCTGATGATTTTCTCGACCTTGCGGTTGCCGGAATACCCGAGTGCGCCTTCCGTTGCGCTCTCGACCGCATGGCCGCGAAGATACGCGACGAGGACTTGAGGGACACGATCCTGCTGTTGTCGCAACTCGACCCAATGCCGCAGGTTCGCTACTCGGACCCAAGTCGTGATTCGGTGCCGCGCGAGGAAATTCCTCCATTCCTTGGCCATCGTGTGGTCGTCGCTCTTGACGTTGGTCAACTTCCCGTGCGGTCTCCTGGGCCAAATCCAATCGGAGGGCGCGTTGTACGGCGTTTCCGCCTTCCACGCCTTCAGGGCCTCGGAGGCGAGCGACGGAAGTCGAGCGATGACCGGCGAGTCTGTCTTGCACTTCCGGCCCGGCATCGACTCGGCCACAAAGGCTAGCGACCGTCCGAATTCACGGACATCGGACCATCGGAACTGTCCGAGCTGATCATCGCTCTCCGTACACTGCCTCGTCCAGGTCAAAATACTTTGGGGTGTCAGAATTACCGGCCCAAAATCATGGTTTCATGTATTCTGCGGGTGCGACGCCCCCAGCTATCCGCCTCTCGGCTTCGGCGAACTCCATGCTCTCGATTTCCCGGGCCTTCAGTTTCTTCCAAAAGTCGGAACTCGGTTCCCCGCTGAAACCGGAACTAGAACCTTACGTCGTCGTGGAGGCGAAGATGGCCCGCGAGGTTTCAATAGCGTTCGGATGATGCGGAGGCCAATGGAGAAGGGAACCAAGCGAATTGTGCTTGTGATTGTCGCGGTTGCTTTGGCTGTCGTCTTGCTGGGATACCATTCGTCAACCCTTATCGTGATAGTGGGCAGCGATCATCCCGTGTACCCGATGACGTACACCGTCAACGTGGATGGAAACATCAGGGCGGAAGGTATTCTGGAGCCTGGTCAGTTGGTCCGCATTACGATACCCTTGTCGTGGTGGGGGCTTGGCTCTTGTGTGGGAGTGAGGCTCCAGGTCACCTTCCAGAGCGCAGACTATGGCCCAGCGACGTTTGGTTCTGGGCTGACACACTACGTCTGCGTGGGCCGGACACGGGAGGTAAGGTATGTGGTTCCATGAGAGGTCGCGTGATTTGCGGCGGGCTACGATCCACCGACTTCCGACCCAAAGTGGCAGGCGCGGACACGTTCGAAGTAACCGTGAAGTCCTGCGTGCCGTAAGATTCACCTCGGCACCTCGGTCAAAGGGTTCCCGTCGCTCGAGTCCCAAAGATGGGATTGGACCCAGTTGTCGATATCGTTTCATCCCCGCACTTGCGGCACGGCCCCTGCTCTGTCTTTCCCAATGCCTGCGCAGGATGACTCGGACCGCTTCTTCCCCTTCGACACAGTCGCAGGGCTCGACCCGATGGTCGTAATAGCCTAGGCTCGGTGATGCCATTCGCCGAGCAGATAATACGCCTCGATTCCGCACACGCCACAATGGGAAACGGAGAGTTTTTCGTTCCTGAGGGTCAGGATTGCGGCTCTAAAACTCTCAGGTCAGACCAATCCTATAGCGTTCCCCTTCCGGTCGCGACAGCGGGATGGGGCGTCCTATCCTCGGTAGCACTTGGATTCTGGAGTCGGTCTCTCGCCGCGAATCCGAAAATGGAAAGGGCCGGGCGGTTGGGCCCGGCATGCAGGGAACAGGGAAGTCGGGGGTGCGGGACGCGAGTTGTTTATCGGTCGATTTCCGCTCGCGAAAGCCCTTTAACCCGAGCGGCTCATGCAGCGGCGGATGGACCCGGAGAAGAAGGACGTCCTCGAGCGGCAAGGGTACCGCATCGTCGGAGAGCACAGCGGCGTCAAGCTCTGCCATTGGACGAAGGCCAGCCTGACGAAGGGCATCGGCTGCTACAAGCAGACGTTCTACGGCATCGAGAGCCACCGGTGCCTCCAGATGACGCCGACCGTGGACGCGTGCAACCTGTCGTGCCAGTTCTGCTGGCGCACGCAGGAGTGGGGATCGGACAGCCTGCTCGGAGCGGACGACCCCGCGTTCATCGTGGACGAATCGATCCGGGCGCAACGCGAGCTGTTGAGCGGATACAACGGCAACCCGAACGTCAGCCGGGAACGGTTCCTGGAGGCATGGCATCCTTCGAACGTCGCGATCAGCCTGACGGGCGAGCCGACGCTCTACAAGCGGCTCGGCGAGATGATCGACGAGTTCAAGCGCCGCAACATGTCCACGTTCCTTGTGACGAACGGCACGACCCCGTCGGTCTTGCGGCGGATGCGCGCGGAGGGCCGACTCCCGACGCAGTTGTACGTCACCGTGGCGGCCCCGAACGAGGAGGTATACCGCAAGCTCGTGGCGCCGAAGTCGGACCACGAGTTCCGCAAGCTCAGGGAGACGCTCGCCCTCCTCCCGACCCTCCCCACGCGCACGGTCATCCGCCACACGCTCGTGCAGGGCTGGAACCTGGGCTGGGAGGACGAATACGCCGAGCTGGACCGCCTCGCGAAGCCGATGTTCATCGAGTGCAAGGGCTACAGCTTCGTCGGCGAGAGCCGCCTCCGCCTCCAGGCGGACAACGTCCCCTCCCACGCTTCGATCCGGACCTTCGCGGGACGCTTGGCGGACCGCGTCGGGTACCGACCCGCGGCGGAGCGAGAGGACAGTCGAGTCGTCCTCCTGACCCGGGATGGGCGACTCCACCCTCTTTCCGGCTGAGAGAATTCACGGCGGCGGTTTTTATAACCCCTTCCGGATACGACGCCATTCCTCTCCAAGTGGTGCGCGCCATCCGGCGCGGGTACGACGTTATCGTGGTCCGCGTGAGGAAGCTCGGTCGGCGAAAGATCCTCATCGCGGTCGTCGTCGCCGCGGTCCTCCTCGTCGTCGGACTCAGCATGGGCCGGGTCGATCTGCTCGGGGTCCTGACCGGCGCCTATGACACGCCTTGGCTCTACATGCTCATCGCCTTCAGCTACGCAATCCTCGTGGCGGTCATCCTGCCGATTCCGATCGAGATTGCCCTGTTGCCTCCGCTCCTCGATTCCCGATGGGGCTACATGGCTGGCACGGCCCTCGCGATCGCGGCGGGCAAGACGATCGGCGCGTGGCTGATCTTCTGGTTCGGGCTGAACCTCGAGGGCTCGGTACGGAAGTGGTCGGACCGGTGGCGGCTTGCCCGCTGGTTCGTCGCGAAGGCGGAGAAGTTCGTCGGGAAGACGGGGTACACCGGAGTCTATCTGCTCCTCAGCGTCCCCCTGATGAGCGACACGATCCCGATCTACGTGTACTCCCTCTTCAACGCCGAAGGCAAGGCGCTCGAACGGAACATGTTCCTCATCGCAAATTTCCTTGCCGCGCTGAATCGCGTCGCCGTCCTGGGCGTGGCCTACGTGATCGGCGCGAACCTGTTCGCCCGGTGACGCCCGAACCCTTATCCGCGAACGCGGATTGGCGCGGCGGTGTTCGAGCTCCCGTCGATCCTGACCGCGGACGGCCTCCTGGACAAGGCGTTCGGTCGCGCGATGAAGGCGACCGCCAAGGGCCCGGACCGCATGACGCGGGCGCGGAACCTCGCGATCATGCGCGTGGGGACCGCCGGAAAGGCGATCGAATCGACGCTGCGCGGATACGTGAAAGGATTCCCGACCCTGGATCGGCTGCCGCCGTTCTACCGCGAACTCGTCGACGTCCTGGTCGACGTCGGCGCGTTGAAGAAGCACCTCGGTGCGGTCGACTGGGCGGCGCAGAAGGCGGCGGAGATCACGCGGCAGTACCGCCGCCGGATCGGGCGGGGGCCGGGGACCGACATCGGCGCGCTTCGGCGGGAGGCGTTCGGCCGACTGTCCTCCCTCGTGCATCAGGTGAGCGGGGACCTCGACGCCCTCGTCGAGGCGCGACGGGCCCTTCGAAAGCTCCCGTCGATCGATCCGGACGTGCCGACGATTGTCGTCGCGGGTTATCCGAACGTCGGCAAGAGTTCGTTCGTCCGCGCCGTATCGTCCGGTCGGCCGAAGATCGCCGATTATCCCTTTACGACGAAGGGCGTCTCGCTCGGTCACATCGAACGCGGGGTACGTCGGTACCAGATCCTCGACACCCCGGGGATCCTCGACCGCCCCATGGAAAAGCGGAACCGAATGGAGCGCCAGGCGATCGCCGCGCTCCGGCATCTCGCCGAGGCCATCGTGTTCCTCCTCGATCCGACGGAGACGTGCGGCTACCCGCTCGACGACCAGGTGCGGCTCCTCGAGGAGGTCAGGGCCCTCTTCCCGGACGTCCCGCTCGTCGTCGCGGAGAACAAGGCCGACCTCGAGGGTCCGTCGCGGGGCCACCTGCGGATCTCGACCCTCACTGGCGCGGGGGTCGGGGACGTGCTGGACCGGGTCCTCTCGACCCTCACCAGCCGCGATCCTGCATTCGCGCTTCGATCGGCATCGCCTTAGCGTCGAGGCCTTTCATCGCCAAGCCGATCCCCTTCGAGACCTCGGCGACCGTGCTCGGGTCGTCGAAGTGGGCGACGGCATCGACGATCGCGCGGCCTCGCGTCTCCGGGTTCTCCGACTTGAAGATCCCCGATCCGACGAAGACGCCGTCGCAGCCCATGAGCATCATCATCGCGGCATCGGCCGGCGTCGCGATCCCGCCGGCCGCGAAGTTCACGACCGGCAGTCGCTGGATCTTCTTCACCTCGCCGAGGATTTGGAAGATCCCCTCCGCGATGTCGTCCAAGGTCGCGCCCGCGAATACGACGTCGGCCTCGTGGACGACGACGGGCTCCTGGCCGTGCGCGGTCCGGACCTCCCGCAGAAGAGTCGTGAAGCTGTCCGCGAACTTCGTCGCGATCCCGTAGAGCCGGTCGTTGTCCTGCGACTTGAGCTCCGCGATCGCCTGCGTCATGAGGCGCATATGGCGGACCGCCTCGACGACGTCGCCGGTGCCAGGCTCGCCCTTCGTGCGGATCATCGCCGCGCCTTCCCATACACGCCGCACCGCCTCGCCGAGGTTGCGGGCCCCGCAGACGAACGGGACCTCGAAAGCGCGCTTGTTGACGTGGAAGAACGGATCGGCGGGCGTCAGGACTTCCGACTCGTCGATCATGTCCGCGCCGAGGGACTCGAGTGCCCGGGCCTCGGCCTCGTGACCGATGCGGCACTTCGCCATCACGGGGACCGTGACGGCGTCCATGATCTCCTGAATCTTGATGGGGTCCGCCATGCGAGCCACGCCGCCCGCCGCGCGGATGTCCGCAGGCACTCGCTCGAGCGCCATCACCGCGACCGCGCCCGCTTCTTCCGCGATCAGCGCCTGCTCGGCGTTCGTCACGTCCATCACGACGCCGCCCTTCTGCATCTTCGCAAAGCCGCGCTTGAGCAGTTCCGTGCCGAATCGCAGGCGGGTCAAGTCGAGGTCGAGCGGGATGGTTTGCCTCCGGGCTGAGCTACGGGCCGTGCCTATTTCTATTTTACGGGCCCCGTTCCTTGAAAGCATGTGTCGGTAATGCTGAGACTACTTCGCTGACGCGCCGCTCCGAGTGGTGGACATCTCGGAGTGGATGCCGCCCTTCCCGTGGCCAAATGCCTGATGCAGCCAAGGAGTCCTCATCGCCACGCGGGCAACTAATGCTTGATAAATTTGCATTGTTTGTGGCCGGCAGGCGACGGAGGAACTGCCTTGTTGGCTATGCAGCGGAACCGGCGTGGTTCCCTCATTACTAGTGCCGCGCAAGATCGGATGGTGGAGTCAACGCGACACTGAGTGCACAGAGTGCAAGGGCAACGGCAGGCTAGGCTATTGTGCGCAAGATGCGGCCTTCAAGCAGAGCGAAGTGAATCGTCAGTAGGAGGATGAGTACCGGAGTCTGACCGCGGCCCGCTCCAAGACAATTCGTGCGGTGCTCGATCAGGCGTGCTAGGTCGAGTTTCCGGAAACACTTAAGAGAGCCCTCCGTTTCCTCGCGGCCCGTGCAGGTCGTATGCGTCACCGGGATGCCCGGATGCGGCAAGGAGGAGGTCCTGTCCGTGGCGCAGGAGCTGGGTTTTTCGATCGTCCGCATGGGAGACGTCGTGCGGGAGGACGCCCGACGCCGCGGCCTCCCGATTACCGATGCCGCCGTCGGCGGGCTGGCCCACGCGGAGCGCGAGGCGCACGGGTACGGTGTTTGGGCGGAGCGGACTTTGCCGCGGATCCAGGGGGAACGGGTGCTCGTCGATGGCCTTCGCGGCCGCGCGGAACTGGATGTGTTCCGCAAGGCGTTCGGGGACCATCTGACCGTCGTCGCGGTCCACGCCTCTCCGACGACCCGCTACCAACGGATGATGAAACGCCGCCGAATGGACGACGCGCCTGGCAACGAGGCGTTCCGCGGCCGAGACATCCGGGAGCTCGGCTGGGGACTGGGCGAGGTCATCGCGACCGCGGACGTCATGCTCGTGAACGAGGGCTCCCTGGAGGAGTTCCGTGGGCAGGCGCGCGCGACGTTGGAGCGGCTGCATGGCTAAATTGCCGGTGCGATGGATTGAGGTCCGCACCTACTGCCATGCGACGGAAGATGAAGCGCGTGTTGCCCAGGCGCTCGACGCCGTGTGCCCGGTCGGGGAGACCGTGCGGGAATCGCTGGAGGGCCATTTTGGGAACCCGCTCCTGCGGCTGACGCGGCGCGTGGACGACGGAAAGGCGATCCGCTCGGTCTGGGACCGATGGACCGCCGCCGGCCTCCCTCAAGACATCGGGAGGGACCTCGAGAGCCGCCTCGACGGCGACGGGATTCTTCACTTTCGGATCGACAAGCAGGCCGCCTGCCTCGAGAAGCTCGCGCTCGCGAGGGACGCGGACACGATCGACGTGCGACTCAAGCTGATGGCGTTCCCGGCGAAGCGGGACGTCGCGAAGGAAGTCGCCCGTTCGGTCCTTGCGGGAGGACCGTGAGTGCGTCTCACGGCGGCTCAGCGTCGGCTCCTCGAGGAAGGCACGGAGGCTCAGCGCACTTCGATGCGCCTCCTCCTTGCGGTCGCGCGACTCGGTAACGCCGACAAGTTCGTGCCGATCACCTCGGCACACGTCTCGGGAGCGTCGTACAAGATGATCGGCGATCCCGGCCTCGAGTTCCTTGAGGACTTCGCCCGCGACGCCCGGGTCGCGGTGCCGACGACCGTGAATCCGCTCGGCACGGACCTTGCGCAATGGAGGGAACTCGGCGTGCCGGAGACCTTCGCCGTGAAGCAAGAGCGCATCGCGCACGCCTACGAGGCCATGGGCGTTCGGCCGACGTACTCGTGCACGCCGTACGACGCGCTCCCGCGTCCGGCGCTCGGCGAGCATCTGGCCTGGGCCGAATCGAACGCGGTGTGCTTCGCGAATTCGGTGATCGGTGCCCGCACGAACCGCGAAGGCGGGCCGTCCGCCCTCGCCGCGGCGATCGTCGGCGCCACGCCCGACTACGGGCTGCACCAGGCCGAAGGACGCCAACCCACCGTCATCGTCGACGTTCGCACGAGGCCCCGGGGCGTCGACTTCTCGCTCCTCGGACTCGTCGCGGGGGAGCGCGTGGGAGACGGCCTCCCGTACTTCCGTGGGTTCCGCGCCGCCGAATCGGAGCTGAAGTGGCTCGGCGCCGCACTCGCCTCGTCGGGTTCGTGCGCCATGTTCCACCTCGCCGGCATCACGCCCGAGGCTCGTCGGGCCCGCCTCCGAGGGCTGAAGGTCCTCTCGATCACCCGGGCGGACCTGCGGGAGGCGCAGCGGCGCTACTCCGACGGCGAGGATGCCGATCTGATCGCGTTCGGGTCGCCCCAGCTCTCGGCCGACGAATTGCGTGAGGTCGCGGCGCTCGTCGATCGGACACCGCCTCGGATCCCGGTCTGGGTCTTCACGAGCCGTGCCGCGCGAGAGGCGCGTCCGGATTCCGTCGCCACGATCGAGCGGAACGGAGGCCGGGTCCTCGCCGACACCTGCCTGGAGGTCACGGTGCTCGAGCACCGGTTCGGCACCGTCGCGACGCCGTCGGGGAAGGGCGCGTACTATTTGCCAAGCCTGTGCCATCAGAAGGTCATCTTGGACGACGTCCGCGCGCTCCTGGAGCGGTTCGCATGAGGATCCGCGCGCGGCCGATTGCGCCCGGTCGGGCGACCGGCACCGCGCTCGTCCATCCGGAGCCGTTCTCGTTCGTCGGCGGGGTGGACCCGTCGACGGGGGAACTCCTCCATCCCACGCCATCGGCGTCGGGCGGTGCCCTCGCGGGACGCGTGTTCGCCTTCCCGCACGGAAAGGGGAGCACCGTCGGGTCCTACGTCCTCTACGGCCTCGGACGCCGCGGCGTCGGACCCGCGGCCATCGTCAATGCGCGCGCCGAAGCGATCGTCGCCGTAGGCGCGGTCCTCGCGGGGATCCCGATGGTCGACCGCGTGGACGTCGGCGGAATCCGGTCTGCGGATCGGGTGACCGTCGATGGGGATCGAGGCGCCGTCGACCTCCCCGATGTGCGCGCGCGACCCGTCGTCTCCGCGATCCTCCGGAACCGGGGGCGGATCCTCATCGTCCGGCGGAGCGAGGCGGTCGGGAGCTTCCGAGGTCGCTGGTCCGCCGTGTCCGGGTACATCGAGGGGCGAGAGGACCCCCGGGACCGCGCGGTCCGCGAGGTCCGGGAGGAGACCGGCCTGAGACGGCTCGTCCTCCGGGCGACGGGCCAGCCGGTATTTGCCCGGACGGACGCCACGGTTTACGTCGTCCATCCGTTCCTCTTCGACGTCCCGAGCCGCACGGTCCGACTCGATTGGGAGAACACCGATCACGCGTGGATCCGGCTCGAAGACCTCGGCCGATACGACACGGTCCCCCGACTCGCGGACGTCGTCGCGTCCGTCCTGCCCGCCGCCGCGTCCGTCCCGACGCCCCCATCGCCGCGCCCACGGGACGGGGTCAGGAGGACCCGTTCCCCGGGACGACCCGGTCGACCTCGCGCTCGAGCAGCGTCATCTGCTGTGCATCGAAGGCGGACGGGTTGACGGACAGCAGGAGGACTGCCCCGTTCATCGCCACCCGGTCCCGGACGGCCTGGAGGAGGCGGAGGACGGTGATGAAATTGTTGTGCGTGACGAGGTATTCCAGGCCGTCGATGAGGATGACGCCGTTCCCGCCGCGGAGGAACTCCTCGACGAGGAGGGAGAGTTTCTCAAGGTCCTTCGGTCGGACCGTGCGCTCCTTCCCGACGTTGCTCAGCCAGATGATCGTGGGGGCTGCGTCGCCGAACCGCTCGCGGACCCTCTTGGGATAGGCGCGGGTGATGCAGAGGCCCCTTTTGCCCGTCTCCAGCGCGGACCGGAACAGGTCGTACGCCTCACGCGGGGTCTTCTCGCGGACGAGTACCGACGAAGGGTCCTTCAGCGACGGTGCGATCGGCTCGGAGGCGCCGGCCTCGGCCTGGCCAGTGGCGGTCGACGACCCGGTTCCCGCCAAGGCGAAGCCGCATGCATCGCACGCGTCAGACCCAGGGGGAATCGGCGCGTGGCAACGCGGACAAGGCGACGCGTCGCTCGTCGTGGGCTCGCCGCATCGAGGACATCGCCGCGCCGAGGCGGGAATGGTGGCGCCGCACGTTGGACACTCGACGTCGCCGGGCTCTTCGGTCGAGAACGCCGCGACGATTCGATCGAGGTCGGACGGCTCGAGGCCTTCGATCGCCGCGAGTTCCTGCCTCGTCGCCGCCTTGAGGGCTGCGACGCTCTTGTAGCCCGCATCGAACAGCGCCGTCGCCTTCGCCGAGGTGATGCCGGGGACCTTCGTGAATTCGCGGAGCGCCTCGGACATGTGGAGAGGCGTCACCCCGATCGTGACGGACCGTCCGTCGACGTCGTTCCATTCGACCACGTGCTCCGACCCGACGTCCTTGTCCGAGAAAGTGAAGTTGCGCGACCGCGTCTCCCGCGACATGAACGCTACCTGAGGCGCAAGGACCGCCGCGAAGTCCTTGCTCGTCTTCACGACCGTCGCGATGAAGTCGTCCACCTCGAGGTCGAGCTCCTTCCGCATCTGCTGCACGCGCCGGATGATCTCGCGGGCGTACGCTTCCGCCTGGAGCTCCGGCGTCACGCGGAGGTGGAGGTACAGCTCGCCATGCGGCGTCGGCGCGACGACGACGTCCGCGGGGACCTGCTTCTCGAAGCGCACCATCGACGCCCCGATCGTGACGATCTGCCCGTCTACGCCGACCTCGTAGGGCCCTCGCTCGAGCGCCTCACGAAGTTCCTCGGCCGGCCGTGCCTCTAGGACCTTCACGATCTTCGGCCCGAGGACCTTGTACGCCTTCCCGATCGCCGCGGGATCCGGCTTTGCGACGAGCGACATTCCAGGGAACTCGTCCGTCGGCTTGAGGACGAGGAGCTCCTTCGCATTGGCCAGTTCCAGGAAGACGCCCTTCAAGGAGTCGAGGGCGGCGGCCGCGGCCGGCGTCGGTCCCTTCACCGCGACGAGCTGGAGGGGCCACCGGAGCTTGCGCCCTCCCTTCTGCCGTTCCTTCGAGACGACCTCGACGAGCCCCTGGACGATCGCCATGGAGGCTTCGAGTTCCGCCTTGCGCCGTCCTTCGATCGCCGTGGGCCAATCGACCATGTGCACGCTGAGCTTGCGGCCGTCGAGACGCTGGTACATCGCTTCGGCGATGTGCGGGGTGACCGGCGCGACGAGGGCTGCGACCGTCCCAAGCGATTCGTGCAAGACGCGGTAGGCGGCGAGCTTGTCGCGGTCTGTCGCCTCGGTCCAGGTGCGTCCGCGGACGAGCTTGACGTACCAGCGGGACAGGTCGTCGAGGACGAACGACTCGACGGCTCGGTAGGCCCGATGCAGGTTGTACGTCGCCATCTCGGCGTCCACGGTCGCCTTCACGCTCTCGAGGCGCGAGAGGAGCCACCGGTCCTCGTGGCGGAGATGGCCCTCCACGACTGCCATGGCGGGCGCGAACGGATCGAACCGATCCAGGACCATGTACGTCGTCGCGAATCGCAGGACGTTCCACAGGATGTTCAGGGTCCGGAGGGCGGTCCGAACGCCCTCTTCCTGGAAGGTGATGTCGTCCCACGGCGCGTTCACGAGGACCATGTACAACCGAAGCGCGTCGACGCCGAACTTGTCGACGACGGTCGACGGCTCGACGTAGTTCCCGAGGGACTTGTGCATCTGCCTACCATCGGGCCCGTTCACCCATCCGTGCATCAGGACGGAGTCGTACGGGGCTCGATCGAAGGCGACGACGCCCGCGGCGAGCTGCGAGGCGAACCAGCCGCGCGTCTGGTCGGGCCCCTCGACGATCCAATCGGCGGGCCACCAGCGCTTGAACTCGTCCTCCCGCGCCGGGTACCCAAGGCTCGCCCATGTGGAGACGCCGCTCTCGAACCAGACGTCGACCGTGTCGGGGACCCTCGCCATCGTCCCGCCGCACTCGCTGCACGGCAGTGTGACGGCATCGATGCCGGGGCGGTGAAGGTCCATGCCCTCCTGGTAGCCTTGGCCCTCCCGGAGCTCGGCCGACGAGCCGACGACGACCCAGTGGCGGCACTTCGGGCACCGCCAGATCGAGAGCGGGACGCCCCAGTACCGCTGTCGGGATATGCACCAGTCCCGGAGGTCCTCCGTCCAGCGGAGCTGCCGGGCGGAACCGGCCCAGTCCGGATACCACCGCACGCGCTGGACCTCGTCGACCATCTTCGGCTTGATGTCCGAGACCTTGAGGAACCACTGGACCGTGGCGCGGAACAGGATCGGCGTCTTGCACCGCCAACAATGGCCGTACGCATGGACGAGCGTCTCTTCGGCGAAGAGGGCGTGAGCGGATCGCAAGTCGTTGATGATGATTGGGTCCGCCTCCTTCACGTACTTGCCGGCGTACTCGCCGGCCTCCGGGGTGAAACGCCCGTGTTCGTCGACGGGGGAGAACGCCGGCAACCCGAGCCGCTGCCCGAGTTCGAAGTCCTCCGGGCCGTGACCGGGCGCGGTGTGGACGAGGCCCGTGTGCTCCGCCTCGACGACCTCGGAGGCGACGACCCGGTGGGCCCAATCGCCCGTGACACCGGCCTGGTACGGGATTCCCTCGGCGAGTGGGTGTACGTACGCGCGACCAACGAGCTGAGCCCCGGTCGTCCTCTCGACGACGTCGTAGGAGGCGACGCCCCCGAGCGCCATGACGGCTGGGACGGCGGCTTCCATGATCCACAGGTACTCCGTCTTGTCGCCCTCGCCGACCCGCACCTTCGCGTACGAGAACTGCGGATGGACCGCGATCGCGAGGTTCGCGGGCAGCGTCCACGGCGTCGTCGTCCAGATGAGCAGCGATTCCTCCGGTCGCTCCGCGAGCGGGAACTTCACGTAGATCGAGGGGTCCGTTTCGTCCGCGTATTCGACCTCCGCGTCCGCGAGGGCCGTCTCGTCCCGCGGACACCACTGGATTGATCGCAGGGCTTCGTACAGGAGGCCGTGCTCGTGGGCACGCTTCAGGGTCCACCAGGCGCCCTCGATGTACTCGTTGCGGATCGTCATGTAGGGCCGGTCCCAATCGAGCCAGACGCCGAGGGCTTGGAACTGCTCCGTCATTTTCGTTAGGAGTTCGAGGGAGAAGCTCCGGCACGTGTCGATGAACTTCGCGATGCCAAGCTCCTCGATCTCCTTCTTGTTCATAATCCCCAGGGTCTTCTCGACCTGGACCTCGATTGGGAGCCCGTGCATGTCGTAGCCCGGTTGGTCGCGGACGTGGAAGCCCCGCATCCGCCGGTAGCGGACGACGGCGTCTTTGATCGTCTTGTTCAGCACGTTGCCAAGGTGAATCGAGCCGGTCGTAAACGGCGGGCCGTCGCCGAAGTAGTAATCCTCACCGCCCGCACGCGCGGCGACCGTCTTCGAGTAGACCTTCGCGCGCGTCCAAAATTCCCGGACCTGACGCTCCAGCTCCGCTGGAGCGTACGACTTCTCCGCCTGCTTGATCATCGCAGCCCCGCTCCCGGGGAATTCGGGCGACCGCGGGGCTTCTTCATCGCCCCGAGGAGGCGGTGCGCCCATTCGACAGATCCTATAAAAAGGTGCGCGGCTCTTTGCTGGCGGGCTCCTCCCGGCTTCCGCGGGCCGGCGACGCCGCGGTCTGGGCGGGTCCAAGCGGTGCCTCCAGGGGGAAGGAACCAGCCGGCAGGAGGGACACCACGAGGCTCTCGTTGAAGAATTCTTTCGTGTACAGCAGACTCGACGCGTCGAGCGCCCAGACAATGTAGGGGGCAGCGACGTCGCCGAAACCATTCAGGTTCGCGGGACCAGAGGCACCTTCGTAGTCGATGTCGCGGCCCGCGGCGAGTTCCTGCAGTGCGATGTTCCATTCGTTCGGGCGGACGACGGTCCCAGCAGGATCGGCGACACTTTGGATCTTGGCCCGAATTCCCGCACCCCCCGCGAATCCCACCGCCTCGGCGGCGAGGGCGACGAGGTAGGCCGCATCGTATGAGTTCGCCGCGAACAATGCGGGCGGGGTGCCGTAAATCGCCTGGTATCGTGCAGACCACGCCGCGAACTCGGGCGGCTCAATCTGGGCGTAGACCGCAGGCGAGGTGCCCTCGAACGCGCTCACGTCGACGCCGGCGGACACGAGAGGGTCGATGAAATTCGATTGATCGTACACGGCGTCCGAAAACATCCAGCTTACATTTGCCCATCCGGGATTCGCCCCGAGTCCCTCCCACCAGTTCCGCATGAGGACGACACCGCTGGGAGGATACACGATCGCGTACACGACCTCTGGAGGGGGATTCGCGTCCAAGACCAGGTGGAGGTCGCTCGTGTAGTCACTTGCGAGGGGATCGATCAGAACCAGAGACCCCGTGATCACTCCGCCGAAGCGAGTGAAATTGCTCACGAACGCTGCGGCCGTTCCAACCCCATAGTCGTTGTTCAATGCGATGACGCCGGCCATGGCGAAGGTCCGATTCTCGTGGGCATAAGACGCCGCGACGGCCGCTTGCAACGCATCCGACGGGACGGTCCTCGCGAACCATCCGCCCGTGTACGCGAGGTCCGAAAAAATCGGGCTTGTGCAGGACGGTGCAACCTCGAAGACAGCGGTTGCCTTCGCAACCTGCAGCACGGATGCGCACATGAAGGATCCCGTGGCGCCGATGATTGCGACGACCTTGTCGGAGCCGACCAAGGTCATCGCGGCATTCTGAGCGTCGATCGGGCTCGTGTGATCGTCCATGTGGAAAACCTGGATGGGCTGCCCGAAGACGCCCCCTGCCGCGTTGATTTCTTCCACCGCCATGTCGACCGCGTTCTGCTGCGAGACTCCAAAGCCCTGCAGGGGGCCTGTAAGGGAGAGGATCGTGCCGACCCGCAGGGGAGCGTGCGAGACCCTCACTTGCCGAGCCACGGTCGCGGTCAGGTTCCCCGTGTCGATCGCTTCCACGCGGACGGTGTAGTCGCCCGGCTGCGCGAACAGATGGTCTGCGGCCTTTCCCGTGGACCAGGGCGTGTCCCATGCGCTGTCGTTCTCCCAGTCCCATCGCACCTGAATCGAGCTCGGAGGGTCTCGATCGTCCGAGACGTCCGCGACGAACGTGAAACTCGTCGTGTTGTCCCCGGCCGCCGGGGTCACGGTGACGTCATTGACAGTCGGAGGGATGTTCGCGGAAACGGGACCAGGCTGCGTGAGTACGTACAACGAAATTCCCGCAAGAAGGAGGGCGACCGCAACGAACCCGACGATGACCATCGTCCGGGTCCGCCTCCGCCGCGGGCCTTGTGGGGAAGCGGCGCTGGACGTGTCTCCCATGGGCCGTCATCCGCATCCATGCGAAGAAACTTGTGCCTCGGCCGGATCGCTCGCAACGGGAGGGCTTCGATCTCGATCCCGTCGACCATCCGGGCGATCTCGTCGTGAGGGCCGGGAGCGAGATTTGAACTCGCGTCAAGGGATCCACAGTCCCCTAGCATAAGACCAGGCTAGCCCATCCCGGCCGCAGGGCGACGGATGCGGGGGATGAATATAGCGTTTTTGAACGCGGTTCCGGAACCTCGACTCAAGCCGCGCTGGACGCCTGCCTCCCCGACGAGGTTTGTTTCACCCACCCCTCTTCGCGAGATTGACTATCTTGAGGGCTCTACCGTCGTCCGAGAGGAATCGCGTTGTCCGGCCCGAACGCCATTGGTCGATTCCGCGCTGTCCGGCGAGCCCTCGAGCAACGGCTGAGGCAGACCAGCCTCGTCGCGGTGTTGCTCGGAGCCGAAGGACGCGGTCTCGCCGAGCGGTCGGAAATCGCCCGTGCTCTCCGGACGCGCGGCATGATTGCCATCATCCCGGAGGCGGACTTCCCGTCCGGAATCGGTCCATCGTTGGCCGAGCGCGTGATGCTGACGAGCGACGATGTGGACCTCATCTTCCTCAACGTCCAATCTTGGGGGACCGCCACCGAGCTCGGGCAGTTCCACGCAGACCCCAAAATTGCGGCAAAACTTCGGCTCCTCGTCGCGCCCGAGTACCACCCGGTCCACAGCACCAAAGGCGGCTATCTGTGAGACCTGTACCTCACGCACCTCGTCGCGTACGACCATGTGTATCCGGTGGACGGAGGACGACAGGCGCCCATCCCATCGGCGCTGTCCCTCGTAGCAATGCTCTCGGAGAGACACCGTCAATGGAAGGCCATTCGCGGCCACCGTCGAACTAAGGTTCTCTATACTACGTAAATATACTTATACCTCCAGCCCGATGTTCCGCGCGTGCAGAAGCCGCATCTCACCCTCGACACGGAAACAGAACTCTTGGACCAGCTTCGTGCATACACGGCGTTGGACAACCCGATCCGCCTCCGGGCTTACATTCTGATTCACGACGCTCCTGGGCTACCGTTCAGAGAAATCGTGAAGGATTTGGGCGTCGAGAGCGGACTCCTGGCGTATCACGTGGCGGTGCTCAAGGCGGCCAACGTGATCCAGGTGGACTATCAGCGCTCGGGACGAGAAACGACCGCGTACCGGCTGACGAAACGTGGTGAGGAGATCTACACCGCGATGTTCCGGAAGCGTCGCGCCCATCCCAGACGATCGCGAGTCGAGGCCCGACATTCCACGCCCGCGCGATGAGTCGAGCCTTCGGAGATTCACGGTTCGCGTGCCTGCAGCACTTCCGCCAGCGAGGTCCGAACCAATAGGAACGCTGTGAAGAGCAGGGCGATGCCGATTCCCATGACCCCGAGGAGCGCCGCGACGCTCCCCGGAGACAGGACGACGCCAACGCCGCCCCCGAATAGCAACGCGATACCCGCGGCCCCGAGCCGCACGCTCTTCTTGCGTCGACGCGCCGCGGCTTCCCGGGCTTCCCGCTCGCGTTCGGCGGGCGTCGTTCGTCTCGACTCCACGGGACCGGATTCGGCCGCTCGCTATTTCAACCTCCGTACCGCGCGGGTCCCGCTGCACAAACGTTTTGTACGACCCGGAGGATGGCGCGATGATGGTCACGAAACGCGACCTCGTCTCGATGCGCGATGTCCGCGATGACCTCGTCGGCCTCCTGGAGCTCGCCGGAAAAATCAAAAACCGGACCAAAGCCGGCGAGCCGTACGAGCCGCTCCGTGGCAAGAGCCTCGCGATGATCTTCGAGAAGGCGTCGACCCGCACCCGCGTCTCATTCGAGGTCGGCATGACCCAGCTCGGCGGCCACGCCCTCTTCCTGAGTCCGAACGACACGCAGGTCGGCCGAGGCGAGACGATCGCCGACACGGCACGGGTCCTAAGCCGCTACGTCGACGGCATCATGTACCGGGCTTTCCGCCGGGATAGCGTCCGAGAGCTCGCCGCGAACGCGACCGTGCCCGTGATCAACGGCCTCGATGACAAGGAGCATCCGTGTCAGATCATCTCCGACTTGTTCACGATCCAGGAGAGGAAGGGCGTGCTCTCGGGGATCAAGCTCGCGTACGTCGGGGACGGAAACAACGTCTGTAACTCGCTCCTCCTCGGGGCCTCGATCGTCGGCATGCACATGACCGCCGCGTGCCCGGCGGGCTACGAGCCGGACGCGGAACTCCTCACGGAGGCGCGACGCATCGCGAAGGCGAGCGGCGCCAAGATCGACGTCAAGCATGATCCGGTGGCCGCGGCGAAGAATGCGGACATCCTGTACACGGACGTCTGGGTCTCGATGGGACAGGAGAAGGAGAAGAAGGAACGGGAGCGGGCCTTCAAGACGTATCAAATCAACGCGAAGCTGCTCCGAGCCGCCAAGGCCGGCGCCTTCGTGATGCACTGCCTCCCGGCCCACCGCGGACTCGAGATCACGGACGACGTCATCGATGGGCCACAGTCCGTGGTGTTCGACCAAGCCGAGAACCGTCTGCACGCGCAGAAGGCGATCCTCGCTCGGTTCCTCGCGGGCATCTGAGCTGCGCGACAACCCGTATATACGCCCCATCCTTTGCGGGCCGCGATGCGAGGCGCCCGGCGGTGGCTTCGTCTCGCCGCCAGCATCCTGATCGTCCTCGGAATCGCCGCCGCGCTCTCGAATCCCGGGTCCGCGCTGAACGCGGTCCAATTCCCTCTCCTGGGAGTGTTTTCGACCGCCCGGATGGTCGTCGCATACCTGCTCTCCCTCCTCTTCGCAATCGTCTTCGGTCACACCGCCGCGACGAACAAGAAGGCCTCCATTGCCATGTTGCCTCTCCTCGACGTCCTGCAGTCGATCCCGATCCTGGTCTTCTTCCCGGCCGCCCTGCTCTTCTTCGTCGCGACCTTTCACGGGAATCCGATCGGCATCGAGCTCGCGGTCGTGTTCCTGATCTTCACGAGCATGGCGTGGAACATGGCGTTCGGCGTGTACGAATCCCTCACGACGATTCCCCAGGACCTCGAGGCGGCGGCGACCAGCTTCGGCCTTACTGGGTGGCTTCGGTTCCGACTCCTCGCCTTTCCGGCCGTCATCCCCAAGCTCGTCTACAACTCGATTCTCTCCTGGACGAACGGCTGGTTCTTCCTCGTGGCGAGCGAGATCTTCTCCGGAAACGGCGCGGAGTTTCAACGGCCCGGTCTCGGGGCGTTCATCGCGATTGCAGGTCGGAACGGGGACGTCCCCTCGATCGCCATCGGCTTGGCGGTCCTTGCCGCGATCGTGCTCGCGCTCGACGTCTTCGTGTGGCGGCCGCTGAGCGTCTGGTCCGAACGGTTTCGGATCGATGCCGTGGCGCGCGAGGCGAAGGTCCCGAGGTATGAACCGTTCCGATGGCTGCCTCGCTTCTCTCGCGTGAGGCGCACGATCGTGACGCATGCACGGCCCGTCGCGGAGACGTACCACCGCGCCTCGGCCCGGCTCGACCGCGTGTACGCGTCGCACCAAGCGGTCGTCCGCGAGATTCGCGCGGTAGACCTCGTGATGTTCCTCATCGTCTTCACGATCGTCGTGACGACCGGACTCGTCGGCCTGGTGCAGCTCTTCCTCCGTCCGCTGCCCGCCCGGGCCGGGTCCCTGCCGGAGGCCGCGCTGTTCTCGTTCTCGCGCCTCCTCATCGCCTACGGCGTCGCGTTGGCGTGGACGATTCCGATGGCCGCGCTCCTCGGCGAGAACGAGCGCGCGTCTCGGCTGCTCACGCCCGTCCTCGAGATTTTCGCGTCTCTCCCCGCGACCGCATTGCTGCCGGTCATCCTGGGATTCTCCCTCCTCGTCGCGGCCTCCGTCGCCGATACGGCGGCGCAACTCGCGGCGATCCTGATCGCCCTCTTCAGCATGCAGTGGTATCTGCTCTTCAACCTCATCGCTGGAGTCCGCAGCATCCCGGCGGATCTGCGGGATGCGGCGCGCTCCTTCGGGCTCCGTGGCACGACGTACTGGAAGCGGGTCTTGCTGCCCGCGATGACGCCGTCCTTGCTGACGGGGAGCATCACGGCGTGGGGAGCTGGCTGGAACGCCCTGATCGTCTCGGAGTACGTGCAGTACGCCCAGCGATTATACGAGGTGCAGGGTCTGGGATCGCTCCTGAGCGAGTCCGTCTACCTGACGCCCGATGGGGAGATGCTCTTCCTCACCGCCCTCACGATGATTGTGGTCGTGCTCGCGATGAACAAGCTCCTCTGGAGGCCGCTCTTCAAGCGCGCCGCGATCCGCTATCGCCTCGAGGTGTAGGATGACCGCGGCCACGCCCCTCCTCGATGTGCGGGACGTCACGAAATCCTACTCCGAGAACGGGAAGGAATTCAAGGTCTTGGAGCTCATCCGGTTTTCCCTTTCGGAACGCGACTTCGTCTGCGTGGTCGGCCCGTCCGGCTCCGGCAAGTCGACGCTGCTCCGGATCCTCGTCGGCCTCGAGAAGCCGACGTCCGGCCAGGTGCTGTTCGAAGGTGAGCCAATCCGCGCGGACAACCCGCAGGTCGCCTTGGTGTTCCAATCGTTCGCCCTGTTCCCCTGGCTCACGGTCACGCAGAACGTCGAGCTCGGTCTCGAAGCGAAGGGGACGCCGCCGGAGCAGAGGCACGAGCAGGCGCGGAAGTTCATCGAGGCGGTCGGGCTGACGGGGTTCGAGAACGCGTTCCCTCGTGAGCTCAGCGGGGGGATGAAGCAGCGAGTCGGCATCGCCCGCGCCCTCGCGATCGAGCCGTTGCTCCTGTGCATGGACGAGCCGTTCTCCTCGCTCGACCCCTTGACCGCGCAGAACCTGCGCGACGAGATCCTGCAGCTGTGGTCCGATCCGGCGCTTCCGCCGAGGGCCGTCCTCATGGTCACGCACAGCATCGAGGAGGCGGTCTACCTCGCGGACCGCGTGATCGTGATCTCCAGCCGGCCGGGACGAATGGTCGCCGAGCTCGTCATCGACCTGCCGAGGCCCCGGAACCGCAAGGAGCCCGAGTTCTATGGGTGGGTGGACGAAATCTATTCACTGATCGTTTGAAGAAAACGTAGGTCAAATGTCTAATATCGGTGACGTTGTTGGACCGGCGAAGCGGGTGACGGGCTTCCACTCCATCTCCAAGGCGTCGGTAGGCCAGATCCTCGGACTCGTCGAGGCGGTCGACGAGGCCGGAGGGGCCGCCGACGTCGCCACGATTTCGCAGGAGGTCGAAATGGACATCGACCGCCTCGGGCCCATCCTCGCCGCCGCGGAATTCCTCGGGCTCCTCGAAGTGGAGGACGGCGACGTGCGCATGACGGACCTCAGCCGGAAACTCCTGTCGGCCAGCGTCCGGGAGCGAAAGCGCATCGTGCGGGACATCATCAACGCCGTGCCGGTGTTCCGCCACGTGACGGAGATGGCTCGCTCCGCGAGGCGGCCGCTCGAACGCGAGGAGATCATTGACGCGATTGCGGCCAACGTCGGAAGCCGCCAGGCCGAGGAAGTGTTCAAGGCGCTCGTCTACTGGGGCCGGTACGTCGAGCTCGTCCGGTACGACAGCGTCTCGGAACAGCTCAGCCTGCGGACGCCGTCGAAGTAGACGTCATCCCGTGGCGCCGAAGAACTCCCGGAGAACGGGATGCATCTCCATCATTTGCTCCCGTCCGATCGCCTCGTACAGCTGGATCATGATGCCGACGGAAAGCAACACGCCGGTCCCGGAGGCGTTCCCCACCGTCCCGATCATGTCGGCGCCCGCGGCGAGGGCGCCCACGGAGGCCCCGGATATCACCGCCACCACCGGGATGTACCGCTCCAGCACGCGCCGCAGGACGCGCGGATCCCGACGGAATCCGGGAATCTGCATTCCGCTTGACTCGATTTGGCGCGCGACGTCTTCGGGCCCCATGTTCGTGGTCATGATCCAGAACTTGGCGAACATGACGGAACCGCCGATGAACACCAGCAGGAATACGAGAAGGTGCACGAGGACCTGCCAGTATTGGAGGCCACGGAGGTACACGTTATACTGGAGCGGATTGAACAGCGGCAGGAGCCAATCCTGCACGCCGTTGACGTTCGAGAAGTAGTAAGCCAAGCCGCCAATGGGCGTCGTTTGCTGCAGCTGTCGGCTCAGCACCCGGTTATCGGTCGCGCTCGGATACGCGCCGATGAGCGGGTTGTGTCCGATGAAGGGCCACTCGGGATGCTGCCAGAACAGGAGGGAGAACATGCTCACGTTCGCGAGGACCGCGGCAACGAGGATGACGGGGATGTTCGACGCGTACATCAACCGGATGGGATAGCGGCCTCGCGCTCCCCGAGCCATCCCGTGGGCGAGCGGGAGCTCGATCCGCGTCGACTCGACGTATGCGACGATCAGGAAGATGGCCATGGTGCCAATGAGCGCGATGAGCGGATTCGGCGGTGCGACCATGAGCTGCTCGATCCCGCCGTTCGCAAGATTACTCACGGAGTAGTTCTGGAAGTACCAGATCGTCTTCGGGATCGCGCCGGCCGGCATCTTACTCCCGGTGTTCGCGGGCTCGAAGTTGAAGGTCCCCGTGAAGATCTGCTGCGCGACGCCTCCCGCGATGAAGAGCGAAATGCCCGAGCCGATCCCCCACTTCGAGACGACTTCGTCCATGAGGAACACGAGGTACGAGCCTGCGAAGAGCTGTACGACGATCAAGAACTTCGCCCACGTGGCGCCTTGGCCGGCGGGCAGTACTCCAAACAACCCCGAGCCGTTCAACATGGTGACGAACGGCGCGGCGGGGGTCAGGAATCCGTAGACCTGGGGAACCGCCTCGACGAAGATCATCACGATCACGAGGAACTTCTGGGTTCCCTGGTAGACACTCTTGTCCTCGTCGTCCTGGAGGTTCAAGTTGATGATCTTCGCCCCGGCGAAGAGTTGCATGATGATCGAGGCCGTCACGATGGGACCGATGCCGAGGTGCATCAGCGAGCCCTGCGCGCCCGCGAGGATCGCCCGGAATGGCGCGAAGAAATCGATCACGGTCGAGGGCTCGAGTCCGTAGATGAAGATGTTCGTCATGGCGAAGTAGATGACGAGGATCGCCAGGACCCAGAACATTTTCGTGCGGAACTGCACGTGGCCCTCCGGGCGCGTGACCGCCGGAAGACGGTCCGTCAGCGGTTTTAGCGCGTACAGCCGGCTTTTCTTCTGCTCTTCGAGGGGCATCGCTCACATCCCCGGAGGGGAGGGCAGGACGACCTCACCGCCCGCGCCCGCGACCTTGGCCACTGCGGCCTCGGACGCTTTCGCGACGGTGATCCGCATCGGCCTCGTTACACGACCAGACCCTAATAGCTTGTCGATTCCGGCGGCGGTCAAGTCGACTTCGATTCGAGAGTTGTCCTTCTTCGCGTGACCCGCGGCCTCGAACTCCCCCAGGCGGCGCACGAGATCCTCGAGGTCGATCGACGTCGTCTCGCGCATCTGCGCATGCCGAGTGAAGCCGTGTCGTCCGAAGTGATCGGGATCGTACTTGATCATCCACTTGAATTTGTGCTTGTGAAGACCCGCCATGCCGGTCCCTCCGCGACCGCCCGCGCCGCGGCCGTGTTTCTTGCCGCGGCCGTGAGTCCGACTGCCACGGAGCTTGCGAGTCCTAGAGACCATCGGCCACCTCCTCGACGATCATCCGCTGAAGCAGCGCGTTGATCGCCTTGCCGCGGTACCCGAGATCGCCGCCGTCGTTGTATCCGCGCTTGATTCCACGGTACCCTCGTCGGGGAGGCGGCAGCCGCAAGACGGGGCGCAACTCGCCGACGTCCGCCAGGGAGGCCTCGCCTTTCGCGATCGCCTGGCTGAGTTCCCAGATCGACTTGTACTTGCTATGTTCCTTGACGAAAGCATCGTCGATCGGCTTGTCCCCGACCCGGCGCCCGCGCTTCAGCAAGAGCTTCGCGAGGATCTCCGGCTCGACCTCGCCCCAGGTGACGTAGTCTTTGACGAGCCGGAGCATGCCGATGTACGTCGGCTGCTGCGGAATGATCGAGCAGTGGTTCTGGCGCGTCAGGTGGAGCATGCGAAGGGTGTCCTTCACATCCCGACGGAGGTCGCCTTTCCCCCGGAGTCTCAGGACGGCGAAGCTCATTCCTCCTTCTCCTCCTCTCCGGTTCCGGCGGGCGTCTCCTGCGTGAGGTTCTCGCCCTCGACCTCGATCTCCTCCGGGAGCTCGGGGGCCGTTTCGGGCCCTGCGGCCGGCGCCGCGGCGATCTTGCGCACGAAGACCTGCTCCGCGCCCGCCTTGATCTTGAGGCGTTCCGTCTGCTCTCCGCGGACCTTGAGTTCCGACGTCCGTCGGAGCGCCTCGAACGTGGCGAGGGCGTAGTTAACCGTCGTCTTCGTGTGCCCCTTCGTGAAGCCCCAGGCGTCCGTGATGCCGCCGAGGCGGAGGACGCTCTTCGCCACGTCGCCGACCGCCAGGCCGACGCCCTGCGGGGCGGGCTTCAGGACGACGTCGACGGACCCGCTGCGGCCCATGACCTTGAAGGGGAGCGAGTGAGCCCGCTGGCAGCCGCACTCCCAGGAGCCGCAGCCCCGTTTGATCTCAATCATGTTCAGCTTCGCGTTGTCGATCGCCCGCCGGATCGAGGGCCCGACCTCGCGGCCGCGCGCCCGTCCAAGTCCCGCGAAGCCATCCTTGTTCCCGACGATGCACGTGATCACGAAGTTCACGCGGCGGCCGGAATCGGTCATCCGCTGCACCATGTTGACGTCGAGGACCTCGTCTTCCGTCTCCGGGAGGAGGATGTCCACGATCTCCGGCTCGCGGATCGGGAGGCCGGTCTTGATCGCGTCGCTGAGCGTCGTGAGGGTACCGCCGAGGACCAGGCGGCCGAGTTTCGTCTTCGGCGCCCACTGGCTCAGGTCCCGCTCCGGCCGCGCCGCCCGCGCCTCGCGCCGACGGCCGCGGCCGCCGCCTCGCCGCCCCGGCATCAGCCGCCCTCCAGTTTGGACTTCACCGCGTCGAACTGCTTCGGCACGTCCGCGCCGATGTGGGCGCCTCGGACGCGGTCTTTCGCCGGCAGCACGTCGGGGCTGTGAGGCACCGCGACGCCCGAGTCGACGAGGCCCTGGAGGGCGGCGAACAGGCGGCCGCCTTTCGACGGCCTCTGCACGCCGAGGTCGAGCACGGCCTCCTTGACGCCTTTGGCGGACGCTTTCTTGCCGGCGAGGAAACCCGTGAGGTAGGCCGCCGGCAGATTGCCCGTGCCGCCCGACCAGCCGTGGTCCTTCAGCTCGAGGGACTGCGCCGCGGCGACGACTCGGTCCCCCGCGGGATCCGGGGTCACGAGCTGGACGATCGTCTGGGTGAGCGTCTTCCGGACGACGGCTCGCGCCTTCTGGCTCCGGAGGAGCTTCGAGCGGGCTCGGTAGTCCGTACGACCCTCCCGCCGTCGGCGGAACGGCACGCGGTAGTGCGGACCCTGGCGCGTCACGCCTTCGCCTCCTTGAGCGCGCCGGAAGCGCGCAGCTGCTGCTCCAGGTGCGACTTCGATTTGAACATGCCGCCCTTCGCCTGCGCGTAGAACCGACGGTACGTCGGCACGTCGATCCGCCCCTGGCCTTTGAGCTCTCGGAGGTACCGACGTATCCCGCGGATGACGCCGATCCACCGGGTCTTCTGCGGCGTCCGGGCGTTCAACCCGCCCTTCCGGCTTCCGGCGCCCCGCCGCCGTCCTTTCGCCCGCTGCGCGTGGCGATACCTTGCCCGACCGCGGGACACGCCCCGCTCGGGGCGTTTCTGGATGACGTTCCGGCGGATGAGCCCGCGGATCAGGTCGCGCGTGATCGCGTCGAGAATGTTGTCCTGTTCCTTCGGGTCCGTGCTGATGTACACGCGGTTGACGCCGACCCCGAGGATCGACGCCGCGAGTCGTCGCTGGTAGTCGAACCTCATGCGGTCACCATCCGGTTCAGGACCCGCAGGCCCTTGTCGTCGCACGCCGCCTCGATCAGCCCGCGCTTCCGCGCGCCGACGCCGTGAGCGATCCGGACGGCCTGCCGATCCGGATCGAGCCCTTCGAGCTCATGGGGGTTGTGGATGAGCACCTCTTGGAACCCGCTCGGATGGAGCCCGCGGACCTCCCGCGGGCCGCGATAACCGATCGACGGAAGGTTCCACCGATATCCGAAGTGGCGGCGGAGCTTCGACTGGCCGCCCCGGGGCTTCCGCCATTCGTCCCCGAACTTCCTGTATCGGAACCATTCTTGGCGGTGGAACTTCGGTCGACGGGCCGCCGTGGTCGCGCGCAAGGCGAGGAGCCGCCGGACGTCCGGCGGGAGCTTCGGCTTCTGACGCGGCTCGTGCGGTTCCTCCTTTTCCTCCTCGTCCTCCTTCTTCGCCGCGCGCTCCTTCGCCGCCGGTTTCTTCGCGCGCTTGGCCGGCTTCTTCTCCTTCGCCTCCGCTTCCCGACGAGGTTTCTTCTCGGCCTCCTCCCCGCGGACCGCAGGCGCTTCTTTCGGCGGGGCGGCGGCCTTCGCCTCCTCCTTCGCGACGTAGGCGAGGAGGCGTTTCCGCAGTTCGTCGACCTTCCCTTCGGTCTCGAGACCGAATTTTTCGGACATCGAGACGAGCGTGGCCTTCTTCGCCTCGCGAATCTCGTGCGACGTCGGGAGCGCCGCGGGCGGTTCCTTCGGGGCCTCCGGCACCGCCTTCTTCGCCTTCTTTTCTGGCTTCGGCTCTTCCCCTTCCGCCACGCTCACGCCTCCCCGGCCTTCTTCGTGATGTAGATGCCGTCTTGGAAGATGCGCGGATCGAACCCGCGGATCCGGGTCGCCTGCTCGATGTTCGCGGCGGTCTGAGAGACCGCTTCGATGTCCGGACCCGTGAGCACGACCTGGTCGCCCTTCACCTCGACCTCGGTCTCCCCGACGATCGTCGTCTTGCGCGGGAACTTCTCCCCGAGGAAGTTCTCGATGATGAATTCGGGCCCCCTCACGGTCGCCTTGACCGGGAAGTGGCTGTACACGATCTTCATCTCATACGTGAAGCCGTCCGTGACGCCCACGATCATGTTCTGGAGATGGGCGGCGAACGTCCCGACGAGGGCTCCGTCCTTGCGGCGGGGGTACTCGCAGCGCATCTTGACCTGCTTCCCGTCGACCCGCATCTGGATCCGTGGATGGGACAGGGTCCGCCGCAGGACGTGCCCCGGTCCCTTCACGACGACGTGGCCTCCGTCAATCTGCACCTGGACGCCGTCCGGGACGTTCACGATCCTTTCGATGAAGCCGGATATGGGCATCGAGGCACCTCAGTACACGTAGGCGAGGAGCTTCCCGCCCACGCCGATTTGCTTGGCCTTCGTCTGGGAAATCACGCCTTCCGTCGTCGTGAGGATGAGCACCCCGAAGTCCTGCGCCGGCAGGTAACGGGCCTCGAACTTCTCGAGATCCGTCCGCCGGACGGCGAAGCGGGGCTTGATCACGCCGCAGTTGTTGATGCTCCCGACGAGCCCGACCCGGTAGAGGTTCCCACGGCCGTCCTCGACGAGCTCGAACGACCGAATGTACTGGTGCTCCTCCATCACCTTGAGGACGCGACCGATCAGCTTCGACGCCGGATGGATGAAGCATTCCGCCTTGCCGGCGGCTTCCGCGTTCCGGATCGTCGCCATCGCGTCGTTCAGGGGATCTTGAAGCATCGTCTCGCCTCAGCTGTATTTTCGGAAGCCGAGCTCGTACGCGATCTCGCGGAAGCATTGACGGCACAGATGGAGCCCGTACCGCCGGACGATCCCACGCTTCCGACCGCATCGGAGGCAGCCTCGGACCCGGCCGAAATCCTTCGTCCGTCTCACCCGACCACCTCGACCTTGAAGTGATCCCGCATGAACTCCATGCCCTCGTCCCGGGAGATCCGGTGCCGCCGTGGAATCGGGCGCGGCTTCGTCGCCCGTCGCGCAATGCGGTATCCGGGACGCTGGAGGACGACGCTCACGTCCATCCCGAACACGCCGACCTCCGGATCGTACTTCATGCCGGGGAAGTCCGTGTAGTCCTGAATCCCGAATGAGACGTTCCCCCGAGGATCGAAGCTGTACGACGGAAGGCGGTTGTTCCGGATCGCGAGCGCGTCTTTGAGGAACGCCTCCGCGGGGTCGCCCCGCAAGGTGACGCGCGTGCCGATCGGCATGTTGCGCCGCACGCCCCAGTCACGGACCGCGCTGTGGCTGAGCGTCTGGACCGGCGTCTGCTTCGCGACGAGCCCGAGGACCTTCTGCGCTTTGACGAGCTTCTCCCCCGCCTCGCCGACGCCAATGTTGATCACGACCTTCTCGATCCGGATGTCCCGCATTCCCGCCATCGTCCCACCTACAGCGCCGGGACCTCCGGCATACGGATCGTCGGGGCTTCCTTGCCCACGACGAAGACCTTGTCGATGTCGGTCGAGAACCCTTCCTTGAACGTCACGATGTTCGACCGCGGGTTGCGCGTGCGCTGAATCGCGAGGACGTGCGCGATTTCGCCGACATGCTGCCCGCCCGTCACGAGGACCGGCGCGCCCTCCTCGAGCTCGTAGTGTTCCGCGACCTTCTGATCCGGGAGCTGAATCTTGAGCGTCGTGCCGGTCTTGTACGCATCTTTCGGGAGCAGCACGTTCCGCCCATCGTGCAGGTTGAGCTGCGTCTTTCCCGCCCGCACGGTCGTCTTGTCCTCGACGCGACAGAGCTTCCACGTCGCGTCGTGCGCCTCGAGGGGGACGAGCGCCATGCGGCCCCGCGCGTCGACGAGCATGCGGTAGTGCGCCTTCGTGTCACCGAGGGACAGTACGTCCATCAGCCCGACCGAGAACTTCGGGTCCGTCACGACGCGGCCGTCGACCTGGACGCCCCGGTTGTTCAGGATGTGCCGTGCCTCCCGCGCCGTGTCGCACACCTTGAGCATGTCGCGAAGGATCAGCCCGAGCGGGACGCTCCGATCGGCGGGATGCGGTCCCGGAGACGGCCGGGACACCCAGAAGTCCGTCTTGCGCGGGACCTTCCAGCTCCGGGGCGCCGGCAGCCGCTTGAGGTGTTTCTTCACGATCGCCTCACTCCTGGAACCGCCGGCGCCGCCAGGCGTCCGTGTCGTCCATGCGCACGATCATCAGATTCGACGCGTGGATCGGGCGCGCGACCTTCTTCTCGTCGACCTTCTCGATCGTGATGCCTTCGACGACGACGGTCCCGTCCACGCGGTCCACGCTGACGACCTTCCCCTCGCGCCCCTCGAACCCGCCGCGCATCACGCGGACCGTGTCGCCCTTGCGGACGGGCACGGCCCGAGGCAAGCGTCCTTTCGACTTGTCGTGCAGCTCCGGCGCGAGGTGCGACGACGCCAGGAGGCGCTTCCGATGGAGCGGGGCGTTCGCCGCCCGCTTCCGTTGCATCCGTGCTTTCGCGCTCGCCGTTGGCCCACCTCACACGATCATGCTCGCCGTCGCGGCGACGCGAGGCCACCGCTCCGCGGCCTCTCGGGCGACGGGCCCCTTGATGTCCGATCCTTTGACCTCGCCCTCGGGAGTCACGATGACGCAGGCGTTGTCCTCGAACTGGACCATCAGGCCCTCCGGGCGCCGGAACGGACGGCGTTGCCGCACGATGACCGCGTTCATGACTTGCTTCCGCGTCTCCGGAGTCCCCTTCTTGACCGTGACGACCAAGAGGTCCGCGATGCCTGCCGACGCGAGGCGGTTCCGCACGCCCCGGTATTTCAGGACCTCGATGATCTCGACGATCTTCGCGCCGGTGTTGTCGATGCATTCGAGGCGCGCGCCTTTCGGCAGCCCGCGCGTCTGCCGGCCGGGCAGCCCCTTCATCCCGCCACCGCCTGGTTGTGGATCGCGACGAAATGGACCGTCTTCCCGAGAGGACGGCACTCCATCATCGTGATGCGGTTCCCGACCTGCAGGCCGAGGCACGGCGGAGCGTGGACGTTCATGCGGTGCGTGCGCTTCTCGAACCGCTCATACTTCCGGATGTATCGCAGGTACTCGCGTTCCACGACGACCGTGTGCTGCATCTTGGCCGAGACGACGACGCCCTCCAGGCTCTGGCCGCGCACCGGCAGGCGGCCGTGGAACGGGCACTTCAGATCCGTGCACGTCCGCCCGGGAACGGGCACGTCGATCCCGATGTCCCGGGCCGCCCGCGCCGAGGATTGCGGCGCCGCCGCGGGGGCGGAGGCGGGTTTCTTCACGGCCTTCTTCTCTGCCATCCGGATCACCGTGCCTTCTTCACGCGGTCCTCGGGCCGATAGCGAATCTCGTCGCCCTCGATCTCGAGGCCTCCTTGGACGTCAAATCGGAACCGGCTCCCGTGCTTCGGGATCCGCTTCTCCTCGCCCGCAATCTCGAGGACGAGCATGTTCCGCGTCTCGTCGACCACCCGGCCGCGCAGGTGCGCCTGGGTCGGATCCGTCGCGCCGAGCACCTCGACGCGCAGGCCGATCAACTCGTGCTTCCGGAGGTTCACGTCACACCACCTGCACGCGGTAGCCCATGCCTTGGAGGACTTCTTGGACCCGCTTGCGGTGCTCGCCCTGCAACTCGATGCGGCCCTCCTTCGCCGTGCCCCCGGCGGCACATCGGTTCTTCAGGGTCCGTGCGAGCTCATCGATGTCGATGTCCCCGATGTCCAGCCCCTCGACGATCGTCATCGTCTTGCCGTACCGGCGCGTGTCATGACTCACGCGGATCAGCTGCTGCTCCTTCGCGATTTCCTCGCACACACAAAGCTCGTCCGGGAGGCCGCACGTCGCGCAGATCGCCATCAGGTCGCCTCCTTGGATTCGGGCTTTGGAGCGGCCGCCGGTTTCGCGGTCCCGAGCTTCTCTTCTTCCCGGATGATCGTCAGGATGCGGGCGATGTTCTTCCGGAGTGCGCGGATCTTCCCGGGGTTCGGCGGCGCGCCACCCATCGCCGCGACGCCCCTCTCGTGCATCAGCTCGTCTTGGAGCTCCGTCAGCTTCTTCGCGAGCATCTCCGCGTCCATCGCGCGGATCTCCTTCGTCCGGAGGAGCGGCATCTACGATTCGTCGCCTCCTTCGGCTCCGACATCGACGTCGACCCCGAGGTCCTTGACCTCTTTTGCGACTTTCTTCAGTCGCTTCGTCGCGACCTTGCTCTTCTTCACTTTCTTCGCCGTGTCGTCGGCCTCATCGAGCGGCAACAGCGGCTCGGCTTCCTCGGGCTCCTCGCCCTCTGCGGTGGCGACGATCGGGACCTCGGGCGTCGCCTCCACGGCCAACGCCGATTCGGCCGCCCGGGCCGCCACTTCGGCGGCGGCTGCCTCCGCCGCGGCGACGTACTCCGCGGACGGCTGCTTGACCTCGACCTCGTCGGGCAACCGGGCCCTCGGGCTCATGATCTCCACGGTGACGCCGATGACCCCAGGCTTCAGCTTCGCCACGGCAAATCCGAGGTCCATCCACAGGTGTCGCGGCTCGCCGCAGTACTTGATGTGGCCCGCCTTGAACTTCTCTCTCCGGTGACGTTGCCCGGTCAGCTTGCCGGCGATCACGACGAGGCAGCCTTTCGCGCCCGCCTCCATGATCCGCCGGACCGTCGAGTGCCCGGCCCGGCGGAAGTGCCAGCCGCGCTCGAGTGCGTTCGAGAGCTTCTCCGCCATGATCTGCGCGTTGAGCGCCGGCTTCTCGACTTCTTGGACCTCGATCTGCGGATTGTCGAACTTGAACTGTCGCTCGACGGCTTCCGTGAGGCTCTTGATGGCTCCGCCTTTCCGGCCGATGACGAGCCCGGGTCGTTCCGCGAGCAGCGACACCCGCGTGCCCATCGGCGTCCTCTGGATGTCGAGACCCCCGAAGCCCGCACGACGCGTTTCGTTCATGAGGTATTCCTTCAACAGGACGCGCCGCACATTCTCGACGATGATGCGCTTGTCCTTCCGCTCGACCTTCGCCTCGCGCACCACGTCAGGCCACCTCTTCGAGCACAATCTCGAGATTCACAGTATCCTGGTTCCACGGCCCGCTCCGGCCGTACGCCCGTGGCCGGAATCCCTTCTCCGTCGAACCCTTGTGCGCGTTGACCACTCGGACCACCATCGCGTCGGGGTCGTCTTTGCCGGTGAACTCGGCGTTCGAGACCGCGCTCTCGAGCACCTTGAGGAACGCCTTCGCCGCCTTGACGGGATAGCGGGCGGGGCCCATCCCCGACTTGTGCGCCACCCACCGATTGTACTTCTTCATCGGGACGGGCTGCTTCAGCGAGATCACCCGCTCGAGGTACTCCCGGGCGTCGTCGACCGTCTTGCCGCGGAGGGCACGGGCGAGCTCGACGGACTTCTTCCACGCCAAGGGAAGGTCCCGGCCGTACGCTCGGGCCATCGTCTCGATCTTGTACTCCGTCGTGTACCCGAGCTTCGTCATGCGTCTCCTCACTTCAGCGGCATGAACTTCGACGAGCGCGTCGCGCCGACGCCGGGGCCGCTGTGCACGACGGGCCTCCGCGTCATCGCGAACTCGCCGATGTAATGCCCGATCATCTCCGCTTTGATCTCGACTGTCACGAACTCCTTCCCGTTGTGGATCGCGACCTTCTTGCCGACGAAGTCCGGCAGGATCGGGACGTTCCGGCAGTGCGTGCGCACCGCTTCGTCCGTCCCGTTGGCCCGCAGCTTCTCGACGAAGGTGAGACGTTCCTCGTCGATGCCCCGCATGAAGGACCGGCGCGGGCGCGCGGGCAGCAGCTCGATGATCTCCTCGAGCGTCATCGCCTTCATCTCGTCGAGCGTGTACCCACGGTACGTAAACTCCTTCTTGCGGCGCGTCTCGACGAGCCCCGCGCGCTTCCGCAGCTTCCGTCGCGCCGCCTTCGCCAGGCCACCCATCTTCTTTGCCATCGTCAGGTCCTCCGTCGTTTCGCTTTCAGCCGCTTCGGCTGCGGCGACATCCGGCCCACCTTGCGACCGGGAGGAGCATCATAGCCCACCGTCGACGGCTTTCCGACGTGCTGGTGGGAACCGCCGCCGTGGGGATGGTCGACGGGGTTCATCGCGACCCCGCGGACGTTGAACATCGCCTTGCTGAAGGAACGGTACGAGAACCACTTCTTCCCCGCCTTCGTGAAGGGCTTGTCGCCGCGGCCCGCGCCCGCGACCGCGCCGATCGTCGCGCGGCACTCCCGGTACGCTCACCGTGGCTCACCACGACCGCCTGGGTGCCGGCGGCGCGGACGAACCGACCTCCGTCTCCGGGCCTCGCCTCGATGTTGTACACGAGGGTTCCCTCCGGGATGTCCTTCAGGGGCAGCGTGTTCCCGCGGTCGATGTTCGGGGCGCCGTGGGTGACCCGCTGTCCAACGGACAGCCCGTCGCACGCGATCATGAGGACCTCCTGTCCGCCGAACCGCACGCGGGCGAGGGGCGCCGTGTGGCCGGGCGCCTGAAAGATGTCCGTCACCACGCCAGCACCGGGGAGGTGGGGATGCGCGACCAGTCCGGGATGTCGATGGCTCGGCGATCGGTACGTCGGGGACGTACCGCGGCCGCGGCGCTGGGAGCGCAGGTTCTTTCCCATCAGAACACCCCGATCCGCATGCCGATCTCTTCCGCGGAGAATTCCGGCTTGAGCTTGATGATCGCATGCTTGCCGTCCTTCCGGACGAACGTGTTGACTTTCGCGACCTTCACCTGGAACAGGTCCTCGAACGCTTTCTTGACCTCGGCCCGGGTTGCCTCCCGCCGTACGAGGAACTCGAGGCGGTTCCCGTCTTTCAGATTCTGCGCGGGGGTGCCTTGTAGCATGTTGAGTGATTTTTCCGTGACGTAGGGATGCAGGAGAATCTCGTGCGGCTTCATGGGCTCCAGCTCCGCAGGACCTCGAGCGCGCCCTCGCTGAACACGGTGAGTCGCCCGGGATCGCCGCCGGGCGCGAGCAACTCCGCGTTGAGCGCGGCCGGACTCACGACCTCGACGCCGGGGAGGTTGCCGAAGAGACGGCGCACCTTGTCCGCCTCCTTGACTACGATGAGCAGGCTCCGCGGTTG
>WNFX01000102.1_pt1 | contig 81307 bp, 80 predicted proteins | sample 5400111 | NCBI WGS metagenome assembly WNFX01 (sample SAMN13153363, study PRJNA577476) | soil metagenome | isolation source: 40 cm soil or saprolite under grassland replicate 1 | place: USA:California | collected 2016-06-15
AGAAATTCATCGAGACGGGTGAATACGGCGGGAAGGGCAGTCTGCCCCACAAGGCGGCCGTGGTCGGCGACACGGTGGGCGATCCGTTCAAGGACACGGCGGGGCCGTCGTTGCACGTGCTGATCAAGCTCTTGAGCACGGTCACGCTGGTGCTGGCGCCGCTCTTTGTCTAGCGCGCGGCAGCTCCTGCGGCGCAAGCCGATCTCGGAGCTGCTGGTCGAGGGAGAAAGTCCGTATGCGCTGAAGCGGGCGCTCGGAGCGGGCGACCTCATCATGCTGGGCATCGGCGCGGTGATCGGTGCCGGCATTTTCGGGGCGATCGGCACCGCCGCGGCGGGCCAGTACGACGCCGCCGGTCACCTGGTGCGGAGCGGGGCAGGGCCCGCGTTGGTGCTGTCCTTCCTGCTGCTCGGCGTGGCATGTGCGCTGGCGGGCCTGTGTTACGCCGAGCTTGCCGCGATGATCCCGCAGGCCGGCAGTGCCTACGCGTACTCGTACGCGACCCTCGGAGAGTTGGTCGCGTGGATCATCGGGTGGGACCTCATTCTCGAGTACGCGGTCGGCAACGTGGCCGTCGCCATCTCGTGGGGCGATTACTTCACGTCGCTGCTCGGCAGCTTCCACGTTCACCTGCCGGCCTGGCTCGTTACCGGGTACCGCACGGCGCTCCTGTCTCCCGATGCCGGGGTGCACGGCTTGCTGCAGACCGCTCCACACGTCCTGGGCGTACCGATCCTGGTGAACCTGCCGGCCTTCGTGATCGTCGCGCTCATCACGTGGCTGCTCATGCTCGGCGTGCGCGAGAGTGCCACGGCCAACAACATCATGGTGACGATCAAGCTGGTCGTACTGGGGCTGTTCATCGTCGCCGGGCTCACGCACCTCAATGCCGCTAACTACCACCCGTTCGCTCCCAACGGGTTTCGCGGCGTCCATCAAGGCGCCGCGATCGTGTTCTTCGCTTACATCGGTTTCGACGCCATCTCCACCGCGGCGGAGGAAACCAAGAACCCGCAGCGAAACCTGCCGATCGGCATTCTGGGTGGACTCGCCATCTGCACCGTGATCTACATGATCGTCGGTGCGGTACTCACGGGGATGGTCCCGTACAGCGAGTTGGGTGTCGCCGATCCGCTGGCGAAGGCGCTCAACAGCGCCGGCTTTACGACGGTCGGCTGGATCGTCGCCCTGGGCGCGATCGTCTCCATGTCGGCGGTGCTGCTCGTGTTCCAGTACGGGCAGCCGCGGATTTTTTTTGCGATGGGGCGCGACGGGCTGCTGCCACCCTGGGCGGCCCGGGTGCACCAACGGACCCGGGTTCCGTACATCACGACGCTCATCACGGGCATCTTCGTGGGCCTGTGGTCCCTGATCGGCGATGCCGGCGAGACCTACAACCTCACCAACATCGGGACCCTGTTCGCGTTCGTGCTGGTGTGCGTCGGTGTCCTGGTGCTGCGCCATACGGACCGCGATCGCCCGCGACCGTTTCGCGTGCCGCTGGTATGGGTCGTCTCGCTCACGGGCGCTGCGCTCTGTGTGTTCGTGATGGTCGGGCTGCCCGGTGAAACCTGGTGGCGGTTCGCGATCTGGCTCGCGATCGGCCTCGCCCTCTACGTCTTCTACGGCTTCCGCCACAGTCGCCTGCATGCCCCCCCCTCGGACCTTGGGCGGTGAAGCTCCACACCAAGATCTTCGTTGGCCTGCTGGCCGGCGGGCTGTCCGGCCTCGCGGTCAACTGGGCGGCGAGCGGGGCGCCCTGGGTGAAGTGGGTCGACACGAACATCGCTGGCCCGCTGGGCCAGATCTTCCTGCGGCTCTTGCTGATGACCGTCGTGCCCCTCGTCTTCACGTCCATCACGCTCGGCGTGGCGCAACTCGGGGACATCCGTAGGGTCGGTCGCATTGGAGTGCGGTCGCTTGGCTACTTCTTTCTGTCGACGCTCATCTCCGCCGTGATCGGCATCGTGCTTGTCAATCTGGTACGCCCCGGCGTCGGTGTCCCCCTGGAGGTGCGCCAACAGCTGCTCGACGCCTATCGCGGGCAGGTCGCCGGTACCAGCGGCGGGGGCGCCCCCGGCTTTGGAGTCGATTTCTTCGTGAAAATCGTGCCGGCGAACCCGATCCAAGCGGCGGCGAATCTCGACATGCTCGGGATCATCTTCTTCGCGTTGGTCTTCGGCGCGGCGCTGACGCTGATCCCCGAAGAGAGAGCGCGGCCGCTGGTCCGGGTGCTCGACGCCGTCGGCGACGCGATCGCGAAGATCATCGGCCTGGCGATGCACCTCGCACCAGTCGGCGTGTTCGGGTTGATCTTCGTCGTCACGTCGCTCCTGGGATGGGACATCGTGCGAAAGTTGCTCAGCTACGTCCTCGTGGTGCTCACCGGATTGCTGATCCACGGTGCCGTGAGCCTGTCGTTGCTGGTCCGCTTTCTGGGGGGGCTAAACCCGCTCGTCTTCTGGCGTCGGATAACGCCGAGCATCATCACGGCGTTCACGACCAGCTCGAGTAATGCGACGCTCCCGACGAACATCGCCGTTGCCGAGGAGGAGCTGAAGATCCCGCCCAAGATCGCGGGTTTCGTGTTGTCCCTTGGCTCCACCATGTGCCACAACGGGACGGCCTTGTATGAGGGCGTCACCGTGCTGTTTCTCGCGCAGTTGTTCGGTGTGAACCTCACGCTGGGCCAACAGGTAATCGCGATCGTGCTGAGCGTCATGACGGCGGCGGGCACGGCCGGCGTGCCAGGCGGCTCTCTGGCGCCCCTGATGATCGTGTGTGTGGCGGTCGGCATCCCGCCCGAGGTGGTCGGAGTGGTCTACGGCGTCGAGCGCATCCTCGACATGAGCCGGACCACGCTCAACGTGTGTGGCGACCTCACCGCGGCCGTGTACGTCGCGAGAACGGAGAGCGACTGGGATCCCCGGGCCGTCACGGGTGACGTGGGGTTGGCGCCGGCGGCCTAGTAGGGGCGGGGCATGCTGCGCCCCTACACGAGTTCAGCCGCGAGCTTCAGGGCCCCGATCGCCGCATCGATCCGCTCGGGCACGAGTCGCGCCCGCTTGAAGTCGGCGGCGAGCCGATCGCGGAACGCGGCGGTGAGCGGAGACTGCGGCAGCAGCAGGCCGCCAGTGATCGCGACGGGGACGGGGCTCGTCGCGGGGAAATGGCGCCCCAGCATCACGACCAGCTGCACGAGCTCACGCGCTGCTTCGTCCACGGCCCGCTGCGCGACCACTTCGCCCTCCCGGGCGGCGTTGAGCACATGCGGCGCGAGCGCCGCCACCTGGGCCGGCGTCGCCGTCGCCGTCCAACGCACCAGGTCGTCGAACTGTTGCAGGCCGAGGGCCGCAAGCAGCCGCGCCAGCAGGGTCGAGCCCTCGCCCCGGCCGTCATGTGCTCTCCCCGCCAGGTCGAGCGCGCGGCGACCGAGCCAGTAGCCGCCGCCTTCATCGCCGAGCTGCCACCCGTACCCGCCCGCGCGGTGAATCTCCCCGTCCGGCACGCGCGCGTACGCAATCGAGCCGGTGCCGGCGTTTACGAGCACGCCGGGGCCGCGCGCGAATGCCGTAGTCAGGGCCACCTCGCCATCGGCGAGCACCCGCACCCGGCGCGCGACGCCGGCGTCCACCAGCGCCGCTTCGAGCTCCGCCTGCTCCTGCCGCCGCCCGGCGCCGGCCGCGCCGACCACGGCCGCGTCGCCCGGGAGCGCGACGCCGGCCTGGGCCGCCGCCCGGCGGGCGGTCTCCACCAGCACCGCAGCGGATCGGGCCGCTCCCGCCGGCCGCATGGCCGCACCCGGCCCGTCCGCGCGGCCGAGGATCTGCGCCGGCGACCCGAGGACGACGGTGGTATGGGAGCCACCGGCGTCGGCACCGAGAAAGACGGCGGACGGCGGAGTCACGCGGGGAGTGTACGCTGTCCGACGAGCGACGAAACCATGCCTACCAGCACCGTCACCGCCGTCCCCAGCGGCACGTACCACGGCCAGGCGAGCCCCGGCAGCAGGCGCCACGGCACGCCGAGCACGACGGGGGTCATGACGAGCACGCTCGCGATGATCGCCACGATGACGTCGCGCTGGCGCGCCCGCGGCCACCATCCGCCCAGCAGATAGGTGCCGAGCAGGGCGCCGTAGGTGATCGACGCGACGCTCAGGGCGAGCTGCACGACGGGCGTGTTCTGATTGCGGAACGCCATCGCGCCCGCGACCAGCACCCCCGTCCACAGCAGGGTGAGCCAGCGGCCCACCCACAGCAGGTGCGTCGGCTCCTGGCGTCCGGCGAGCGGCGCGTAGAAATCGTGCGTGGACGCCGAGGCGAGTGAGTTGACGGCCGAGGCGTGGCTGCTCATGGCCGCGGCCAGAATGCCCGCGACGACGAGCCCCGCAAGCCCGGCCGGGAGCCGCGTGATCACGAAGCTCGGGTAGATGGCGTCACTCCGGCCGCCCTGATCCGCGCCCGCGAGCCACAGGCTCGTGCCCACGAGCAGGAACAGCGCGAACTGGACGATGATGAACGCGCCCGATCCGATGAGGGCGCGCTGTGCGTCCTTGAGCCCGCGTGCGGCGAGCAGACGCTGCACGATCAAATGGTCGGTGCCGTGCGAGGCGCCGGCGAGCAGTGCTCCGCCCAGGACTCCGCCCCAGAACGTGTACAGCACCTTGAACGAAGGTGTGAAGTCCAGTGTCACGAGCTTTCCGGCATCCCAGGCGCGGGCGAATGCACCGGCGCCTCCCGCGAGCCGGGTCGCGACGACGAGCGTCGCCACACCGCCCAGCAGATACACGCCCAGCTGGATCACGTCCACCCACACGACGGCCCGCAGCCCGCCCACCCACGTGTAAATCACGGTGACGAGGCCGATGGCCAGGATGCCGGCCGGCAGGCTCCAGTGCGTGATGATCGCGAGCGGGATGGCCGTGGCGAAGATCCGCACGCAGTCGGCGAGCGCGCGCGTGAGCAGAAACACGCCCGACGCGGCGCGTCGCGCTCCGGGGCCGAAGCGGTGCTCCAGCCGCTGATAGGCGGTGTCCTGGGTGCCTTCGAAATAGCCGGGGAGTAGCAGCGCGGCGACCCCGATCCGCCCCGCGAGGTAGCCGAACGCGAGTTGCAGGAAGGTGAGATCGCCGCGGGCCGCGATGCCGGGGATCGAGATCACCGTGAGAGCCGACGTTTCGGTGGCCACGATGGACAGCATGATGGCCCACCAGGGGAGCCCGCGGTGGCCGAGGAAATAATCGCTCGCGTCGCGCTGGCGCCCCGACAGCACCAGGCCGAAGACGACGACGGCGGCGCAGTAGGCCGCGATGACGGCTACGTCGAGCGGGCGCACCGGCGGGGAGGAGCAACAAAAAGCCCGCGCCGTGCGCGGGCTCGGACATCCGATGGGAGGAGGGGCAACCGCCTCAGACCGTGAAAGACGATCCGCAGCCGCAGCCGCCGGTGGCGTTCGGGTTTTCGAAGGCGAACCCGGACTCCTGGAAGTTGCTCTTGTAGTCCAGGGTCACGCCGTTCAGGTGCTGCGCGCTGAACCCGTCGACGAAGCAGCGCACGCCGGCGCTCTCGATGACGATGTCGTCATCGGCGGGCTTGTCCTCGATGCTGAGGCTGTACTTGAAGCCCGAGCACCCGCCCGGCAGCACGCCGATGCGCAGCCCGGCGGTCTCGGGGGACACCTTCTCCTCCGCCATGAACTTGCGCACCTCGACCGCCGCCTTGTCGGTCAGGGTCAGGGTGATGGGAGCCGAACGTTGCGTCGTCGCCATTGCGATCCTCCAGTCACATGCGAAGTTAGAAAGTCCCGACGGCCCTGTCAACTCTCGCTCCGCGAGGCCCGCGCGCTCATGCGACTTACGCTCGCCGATTGGTTGGTCGTCGCCCTGTATTTCCTGTTCAACATCGCGGTCGGCCTCTACTACAAGCGGCGGGCCGGCAAGAGCACCGCGGAATACTTTCTTTCCGGCCGCAATGTTCCGTGGTGGCTCGCCGGCACGTCGATGGTCGCCACGACGTTCGCCGCCGACACCCCGCTCGTCGTCACCGGCTTCGTGGCGCGCAACGGCATCGCGGGCAACTGGCTGTGGTGGAACCTGCTCGCGAGCGGCATGCTCACCGTGTTCTTCTACGCCCGGCTGTGGCGTCGCGCCGGTGTGATGACCGACATCGAGTTTTCGGAGATCCGCTACAGCGGTCCACCGGCCGCGTTCTTACGCGGGTTCCGAGCGGTCTACCTGGGTCTGCTCATCAACTGCATCATCCTCGGCTGGGTGAACCTCGCGATGGCGAAGATTCTCGGGCTGGTGTTCGGCATCTCGAAGGGGCAGGCCTTGTGGATCGTGGTCGGGATGATCCTGCTCACCTCCGCGATCTCGACGCTGTCGGGGCTATGGGGCGTGCTCGTGACCGACCTGTTTCAGTTCATTATCAAGATGGGGATGGTGATCGTGCTGGCGGTGTTCGCTGTGAACGCCGTGGGCGGCATCGAGGCGATGCGGGTCAAGCTGGCGGCAATCGATCAAGTGCGCGGCGCCACCGCCGGCGGCCAGGGATCGGTGCTCGATTTCGTGCCCGACCTCGGCTCGGCGTGGATGCCGATGATCACGTTCTTCGTCTACATCGGCGTGAACTGGTGGGCCACGTGGTACCCCGGGGCCGAGCCCGGCGGCGGCGGCTACGTCGCGCAACGGATGTTGAGCGCGAAGGACGAGAAGCATTCCCTGCTCGCCACCCTGTGGTTCAACATCGCGCACTATGCCGTGCGGCCCTGGCCCTGGATCCTGGTGGCGCTCGCCTCGCTGATCTTGTTCCCCAACCTCAAGGACCCGGAGACGGGCTACGTGCGGGTGATGATCGACTACCTGCCCTCGTCGCTCCGCGGCCTCATGGTCGCCGCGTTCGCGGCGGCTTTCATGTCGACGATCGCGACGCAGCTCAACTGGGGCGCGAGCTACCTCGTGAACGATTGCTATCGACGCTTCCTGCGCCGGCAGGATAGCGAGGCGCACTACGTCCTGGCGTCGCGAGTTGTGACGGGCCTGCTCACCGTGGTCTCGGCCGCGGTCGCGTTCCGCATCGAGTCGATCGGCGGTGCCTGGAAACTGCTGATCATCACCGGGGCTGGAACCGGGGCGGTGCTGCTGCTGCGCTGGTACTGGTGGCGGATCAATGCCTGGAGTGAAATCTCGGCGATGATCGCCGCGTTCGTTGTGTCGGTCCTGTTGCAGACCGTGTGGGGGCTCGACAGCGATCGGCCCCTCGACTTCGCGCACATCGTGCTCATCACGGTCGCCGTCACGACCGCGGTGTGGCTCGCGGTCACCTTCCTGACGCGCCCCGAGTCCGACGCGACCCTCGTCGCGTTCTACCGCCGCACCCGGCCGTCGCGCACGGGGTGGGGGCCCGTCGCCGCGCGGGCGCCCGACGTGCAGCCGTCGCGCGACGGGCTCGCCAATCTGCTGGACTGGGTAGCCGGGTGCGTGCTGGTGTACGGCGCACTGTTCGGCGTCGGCAAGCTGCTGTTGCACGACACGGTGCCGGGCCTGCTGCTGCTCGCGCTCAGCGGCGTCGCGGGCGCCGTCATCTACCGCGACTTGTCACGCCGCGGGTGGAGTACGGTCGTAGAGTGAGCGCGCCGGCTACAGCTCGGGGTGGGTGAGCGCGTCGGCCACGAGGTCCGCCACCTGCGACCGGACGTGGAGGATCGCAACGTTGGCGCGCGTGGGATTGACGCGGTTCGTGAGCAGGATGATGAACAGATCGCGCTCGGGGTCCATCCAGATCGACGTTCCCGTGAAGCCGGTATGCCCGAACGCGCGGCGCGACAGCTTGGTCCCGGCGCTCGAGTATCCGGAGTCGGAGGGTGTGTCCCAGCCGAGGGCACGCGTCGAGCCCGCCGGGAGGTTCTGACGCGCGGTGAACTCCGCGACGGTCTCGGCGCGGATCAGCTGCAGCGTGTCCCAGGCGCCGCCGTTCAACAGCATTGCCGCGAAGCGCGACAGATCGAGGGCGTTCGAGAACAGCCCGGCGTTCCCCGACACGCCGCCCAGGCGCGCCGCACTCTCGTCGTGCACCTCTCCCACGAGCAGGCGATGGCGGAACACGGTGTCGTTCTCGGTGGGCGTGACACGGTCCCGCCACGCCGCTGGGGGCAGGAACCGGGTCGCGGGCATGCCCAGCGGTCCGAACACGCGCCTGGCGAGGAAACGGTCCAGCGCCTCACCGGTGATCCGCTCGACTGCCTGCATCAGGACGATGGCGCTCAAGTCGGAGTAGCGGTACGTCACGCCGGGTGGGGAGAGCAGGGTGGTCGTATCCACGGCGTGGAGCGCCGCGGCGCGCGTGGCCGTCGAGTCGTAGAGCGGCAAGTCCGCGGCCAGGCCGGCGGAATGGGTGAGCAGGTGGCGGATCGTGACGCGGTCCTTCATGGGCCCGGTGAACTCGGGCACATAGCGCTGTACCGGCGCATCGAGCGCGAGCTTTCCTTCGTCCACCAGCAGCATGCACGCGGTGGTCAGCGCGACGACCTTGGTGAGCGAGGCGAGGTCGTAGATCGTGCCCGCCTGTGCGGGGCGGTGGTCGCTCACGGCGTAGAACCCCACGGGTGCGAGCAGCGCCAGACGGCCGTGTCGTCCGACCGCCAGGACGGCGCCCGGAAACGCGCCGCTGTCGACTTCGGCCCGGAGGTAGGCGAGCACGCCCGCCAGGCGCGTGCTGTCGAAGCCGAGGGATGCGGGTGCGGCGGCCGGGATAGCGGCGCTCACCGGCGGGGGCGGTGCCGCCGCGCCGCGGCAGGCGCCGGCGAGCCCTCCGACCCAGACGACCGCCAGCGCGGCCCGCGCCGTCACGGCTGTGAGTCGGGAATCACGACCCCCCAGCCGAGCGGATAGGCCGGCGGGATCCGGATCGGGAGGTGTCCGGTGATCGGAACCTTCCCGAGCACGGCGAGCGCCGCGGCACGCTCCGACGCCCGCACGCCGCTCCATGCCACGAGATACGACTTCACCGTGGGCGCCTGGCCCAACAAATACGGGCTGCCGAGCGAGACGAGGACGGTAGGGCGGGCGGAATCGGTGGCGGTGATCAGGGCGGCGAGCGAGTCGGGGAGAGCGATGGTGCCGCGGCCGGACAGCGGGCGCACGTTGGCGGCGAACACCGTCGCCGGTGCCCGCGCGATCACGGCGCGCGCGGAGTCGTACGAGAGCGTGCCCGACATCGGCCACAGGCGGAAATACTCGACCGTGTCGCCGCCCTGGCGCAGCAGCTGAGCCATGGTCTGCCCCACGCCCCCGTTGTTCTCGTCGGCGTAGGCGATCAACGCGAGGCGGCCGCGGTGGGCGCGCAGCGCGTGCAGCCGTCCGCCCATATCGCGCACCAGGGCCAGGGCGCGCACCGCGAGGTCGTTCGCCTGGTCCTGGAAACGCCGGGCGCCGACCACGAGCATGATCGAATCGAGCGACACCGTGCGCGCCTGGAACAGCCCGATCCGACGCTTGATCTCGAGCACGCGGCGCACCGATTGCTCGAGTCGCTGCGGGGTGATTCGACCGGTCGCCACGGCCGTCGTCATCGCGGCGATCGCGGAATCGGGGTCGGCCGGCATCAACAGCAGGTCGGAGCCCGCGAGAAACGCGCGCACGGTGGCCTCCCCGGCGCCATACTTCGCCACGATGGCGCCCATCGTCAGCGCGTCGGTCACCACCAGGCCCGGAAAACGCAGTGAGTCGCGCAGCAAGCCGGTGAGCACGGCGGCCGAGAGGGTACCCGGCTCGTCCGAGCCCGTGAAGGCGGGGAAGGCGATGTGGGCGCTCATCACCACGTCCGCCCCGGCGGCGATCCCAGCGCGGAACGGCACGAGCTCGATCGAGTCGAGCCGCGCGTACCCCGACGGAATTAACGGGAGACCGATGTGCGAGTCGATCTGGGTGTCGCCGTGACCGGGAAAATGCTTGAGGGTGGCGAGCATGCCGTGGTCGTGCAGGCCGCGCACGTATTCGGTCACGAGCCGCGACACGGTGCGCGGGTCCTCCCCGAACGAGCGGATGTTGATGATCGGGTTGGCGGGATTGTTGTTGACATCCGCGTCGGGCGCGAAATTGACGTGGATGCCGACCGCGCGGCCTTCGGCGGCCGCGGCGGCCCCGATGGTATAGGCATCCCGGGGGTCGCCGGTGGCTCCGACGGCCATGATCTGTGGGAATGCCGTGGCGCCCACCACCCGCATCGCGGCGCCCCATTCGAGGTCCGCCGAGACGAGCAGGGGCAGGCGGGAGCGCCGCTGCAGGGCGTTCAGCTTGGCCGCGATGTCGAACGGCGACCCGACGGAGATGATCAGGCCGCCCACCTCGAGGGAGTCGACCCAGCGCGCCGCGACTTGGAAAAGCGAATCGTCCAGCGCGGTGTAGCTTCCCAGGAGCCAGGGAACGACGAGCTGGCCCACGCGCTGCCGGACCGTGAGCGCGGCGAAGATGGAGTCGGCGGAGACCGACGTCGAGGGCCGGGGGCCGGGGGCGGGGGCGGGGATCGGCCTCGCCGCGTGTCCGCTGGCACAGCCGAGCACCGCCGTCACGATCAGGAGTCTATGCGCCCGCATTCTCTCTCGCTGTTGCTGGGGCTGGTGTGCGCCGCACCCGCGGCCGCGCAGGTGCGGCCGGGGATCGAGGTGCTGCTCTCGGATTCGATCGGGCTCGTGGCCGGCAAGCGCGTCGCGCTGCTCACGAACCAAACCGGGGTGAACCGCCTGGGTCAGCGCGACATCGATCTCGTGCGCGGTACCCCAGGCGTGCGCCTGCTCGTGATCCTCAGTCCGGAGCACGGGTTGCGCGGAACCGAGGACCGTCCGGGGCTCCCCGACGCGGTCGACTCCGCTTCCGGACTACCAATCTACAGCCTCTACGGCGGGACGCCCCTGTCCGCGATCGCGGGTCTCGATAGCGTGGACGTCGTGCTGGTGGACCTGCAGGACATCGGCGCCCGCTACTACAGCTATCCCACGACGGCCGTCCTGCTGCTGCAGGAGGCCGCGCGCCGCGCCAAGCCGCTGGTGGTGCTCGACCGGCCCAACCCCGTCGGCGGCGTCGCGGTGCAGGGAAACGTACCGGCGACGGCGCGTACGGTCGAGCGCATCGGGGACTTCCTGCCGGTTCCGATGCGCCACGGGATGACGATGGGCGAGGTGGCGCGACTCGCGAACGAGGTGTACGGCATCCATGCCCGGCTCGCGGTGGTGCCGGCCGCGGGGTGGCGGCGCGCGATGTATTACGACGACACCGGCCTGCCGTGGGTGCGCCCGTCGCCCAACATGCCGGACCTGGAAAGCGCCCTGCACTATCCCGGGACCTGCCTGTTCGAGGGCACCAATCTCTCGGTGGGACGCGGCACGCCGCTCGCGTTCAAGGTGATCGGCGCGCCCTGGCTCGATACCGGCGCGGTGTTACCGCGGCTGCGCGGCGCCGGCAGGTGGGCCCAGGAAGGATTGAACGGCGTGGAGGTGTCGGGGGTCGTGTTCACGCCGAGGGCGCCGACCGACGGGAAGTACGACGGGGTGGAGCTGCGCGGCATCCGGCTGCGCGTCACCGACCGGCGGCGCTACGATCCGACGCGCGCCGCGGTGCTGGTCCTCACGGCGATCGAGGCGGCGCACCGCGACTCGCTGCGCTTCGACGCGGCGCGCTTCGACCGGTTGGCCGAGGGTGGCGAGCTGCGTCGGGCGATCCTCAGCGCCCGCGCCGCGGACGCCGTGTGGCGCAGCTGGGAGCCGGCGCTCGCGCGGTTTCGCCGGCTGCGCGCCAAGTACTTGCTCTATTGAGACTCCGTCCCCCTCCCGCTACTTTCCCCGGCCATGATCGTGATCCCGCAGAAGGTGCGTGACGGCTTTGGAAACCTGCTCGATCCGCTCGCCCTGCGACTGATTCGCCTGCACGTTCGGCCCAACTTCATCACCACCATCGGCACGCTGGTGATCGTCGCATCGGCGGTCGCGTTCGCGCTCGGCCGGGCACGCTGGGGCGGGCTGTTGCTCCTCTTATCCGGTCTGTGCGACATGGTGGACGGCCGCGTGGCCCGGCGCGGGGGTATGGTCACGACCTTCGGCGCGTTCTTCGACTCGACGCTCGACCGGCTCGGCGAAGCGGCGCTGTTCTCAGGCATCGCGATCTATTTCCTGCGCGGCGGCGTCGCCCCCGCGCGCGTCACCCTGGCGGTCGCCGCGTGCCTCGTCGCTCTGACGGCGTCGCTGCTCGTGTCGTACACGCGGGCCCGGGCCGAAGGGCTGGGCCTGAGCGTCAAGGTGGGCATCGCGCAGCGCGCCGAGCGCGTGCTGCTGCTCGGCGCTCCGACCCTGTTTTTCGGCGCCGGGAACCGCGGCGCGTTGTTGTTCTGGATCGTCGTGGTGCTGGCGCTCGCGACCGCCGTGACCGTGGTGCAGCGCGTGCTGTACGTGGCGCGCGTGGCCCGCGAGCCCGCCATGCCGCGGCCGCCGCGTGTCCGGGAGACGCTGCCGGGGCACGCGCCCGCGCTGCAAACTCGGAAAGGACCGTAATCGTGGCACAGCCGTCCGGCCGGGAGATCGCGCCCGCCAGAGGAAAGCTCGGCGTCATGCTGGTGGGGCTCGGGGCCGTCTCGACGACGTTCGTGGCGGGCGTCGAGAACGTGCGCCGCGGAACGGGCATCCCGATCGGATCGCTGTCGCAGATGGGAACCATCCGGCTCGGGAAGCGCACCGAGAAGCGGAGTCCCAAGATCAAGGACTTCGTGCCCCTGGCCGATCTGAAGGACCTGGTCTTCACGGCCTGGGACCCGATTCCGGACGACGCCTACGCTGCGGCGGTGAAGGCGGGCGTGCTGGACCGGCACGAGCATCTGGAGCCCATCAAAGACTTCCTCCAGGGGATCAAGCCGCTGCCGGCCGCCTTCGACCAGCATTACGTCAAACGGCTGCACGGCACCAACGTGAAGACCGGCAAGAACAAGCGCGATCTCGCCGAGCAGCTGCGACAGGACATCCGCGATTTCAAGAAGCGCTCGGGGGCCGACCGCCTGGTGATGATCTGGGCGGCCTCGACCGAGGTGTTTCTCACCATCGGGCCGGCGCACCACAGCCTGCAGGCGTTCGAGCAGGCGATGGAGCAGAGCGATCCCGCCATCGCGCCCTCGATGCTCTACGCGTACGCCGCGCTGATGGAGAACGTGCCGTTCGCCAACGGCGCCCCCAATCTCACCGTCGACGTTCCCGCGCTCCAGCGCCTGGCGGAGGAGCGCAGGCTCCCGATCGGCGGCAAGGACTTCAAGACCGGGCAGACGATGATGAAGACCGTGCTGGCGCCCGCGTTCAAGGCGCGCATGCTGGGCCTGGCCGGCTGGTATTCCACCAACATCCTGGGCAACCGCGACGGCGAGGTGCTGGACGACCCCGAGTCGTTCAAGACCAAGGAGGAGTCAAAGCTCGGAGTGCTCGAATACATCCTCCAGCCCGACCAGTATCCCGAGCTGTACGGCAACGTGTTTCACAAGGTGCGAATCAACTATTATCCGCCGCGGGGGGACAACAAAGAAGGCTGGGACAACATCGACATCTTCGGGTGGCTCGGCTACCCGATGCAGATCAAGGTCGATTTCCTGTGCCGCGATTCGATCCTCGCAGCCCCCATCGTCCTCGACCTCGCGCTGTTCTTCGATCTGGCGCAGCGGGCGCGTCTCTCGGGCATCCAGGAGTGGCTGTCGTTCTACTTCAAGAGTCCCCAGACCGCGCCTGGGCTGTACCCCGAGCACGATCTGTTCATCCAGCAGACCAAACTGAAGAACACCCTCCGTTGGCTCATGGGCGAGGAACAGATCACCCACCTCGGCATCGAATACTACGAGAAGGCGTGAGCGCCGCGCAGTACGCTGTCACGGCCGCCGGGGTCGCCGCCATCGTCTGGGTCCTGTGGTACTTCCTGCGCTCCAAGGGGTCGGCCGTGCCCGCCGCCACCAAGGACGGCGTGCAGGAGGTGCGGATCACGGTCAAGGGCGGCTATACGCCGGACACGGTCGTGGTCCAGGCGGGGAAGCCGGTGCGCCTGCAGTTCTACCGCGACGAGACCGCGGACTGCTCGGAGCGGATCGTGCTCGAAGACTTCGGAATCGACGCTGCCCTGCCCGCGTTTCAGACGACCGATATCGAGTTCACGCCGGCTGAGCCGGGGGAATTCCGGTTCCGCTGTGGTATGAACATGCTGAAGGGTCTGCTGGTGGTCGAGCCGGCGACGGCGGAGCGTCGGCCCGCGGCGTCACCCCACACGCTCCATGAGTAAGGCACGCATTCACCTCCCGATCGAGGGCATGAGTTGCGCCGCGTGCGCCGCGACCGTGCAGCAGGCGCTCGGCCGCACGGACGGCGTCGCCAGCGCGACCGTGAACTACGCCACCGGCAAGGCAGCCGTGGACTACGACGACGCCCGGACCCAGGTGGCCGAGCTGATCCGGAGCGTCCGAGCCGCCGGCTACGATTGCGGCAAGGCGAGCGTCACGTTCGCCGTCGACCAGCTGCATTACGCGCCCAGCGTCGCCCCCCTGGAGCAGGCGCTGCGCCGCGTCCCAGGCGTGGTTCGCGCCGTCGCCAACCAGGCGACCGAGACCGTTGCCGTGGACTACGTCCCCGGTACCGCGACGGCCGTGGATCTCGAGCGGGCGGTGGCGGCGGCCGGGTTCCAGGTCGCGGCGCCGATCGCGGAGGAAGACCCGCTCGAGCGGGAGCGGCTGGCGCGGCGGCGCGAGGTCGGCACGCTAGCGGGCAAGTTCGTGGTCGCGGCCGTCGCCACGGTGGTGACCATGCTGGGATCGATGCTCCTCATGACCGGTCACGCGGACGCGACGCTCAGGAGCGTCGACCTGGTGGGGCGGCTGTTGATGCCGCTGGCGCTGCGAGTCCAGGAGGCCGTCCCCGCCCTGAGCGCGATCGATCCGTACGGGATCCGGCTGGCGCTTGCCGTGCTGACGCTCCCGGTCGTCGTGTGGTCGGGGCAGCAGTTCTACCGCGGCACGTGGAGCGGGCTCAAGCACCGCACCGCCGACATGAACACGCTCATCGGGGTCGGTACCGGGGCGGCGTACCTGTATTCGCTGGTGGCCACCTTCGCGCCGGGCCTGTTCGCCGCCGCGGGGCGCGAGGCGGACGTCTACTACGAATCGGTGTGTGGCATCATCGCGCTGATCCTCCTGGGTCGGCTGCTCGAGGCGCGGGCCAAGGGGCGCACGTCGCAGGCGATCCGCCGCCTGGCGGGGCTCCGGGCCAAGACGGCCCACGTGGTGCGCGACGGCAGGGAGGCCGAGATCGCGGTCGAGGCGCTCGTGCCGGGCGACCTCGTGATCGTCAAGCCGGGCGAGAAAATCGCGGTCGACGGCGTGGTGACGGAAGGCGCTTCGGCGGTGGACGAGTCGATGCTCACGGGCGAGCCGATGCCCGTCGCCAAGAAGATCGGCGACGAGGTCATCGGGGCCACCCTGAATACCACCGGCAGCATCACGTTCCGGGCGACACGCGTCGGGAAGGACTCGGCCCTGGGCCAGATCGTCCAGCTCGTCGAGGAGGCGCAGGCGACGAAGGCGCCGATTCAGCGACTCGCGGACCAGGTGGCGGGAGTGTTCGTCCCGGTCGTCATCGCCCTGGCCATTGCGGCGTTCGTGCTCTGGTTCGATGTCGGTCCCGAGCCTGCCCTGGTGTTCGCCACGGTGGCGCTCGTCACCGTGCTCATCATCGCGTGCCCGTGCGCGCTGGGGTTGGCGACGCCCACCGCGATCCTGGTGGGGACGGGGAAGGCCGCCGAGTACGGGATTCTCATCCGCAGCGGCGAAGCGCTCGACCGGTTGTCGGGCGTGCGCGCCGTGCTGCTCGACAAGACCGGAACCATCACCGAAGGGCGGCCCACCGTCACCCACATCATCACGGCCAAGCGGCCCGACGGCACCTCGCTCGCTCCCGCCGAGGTGCTGAAATGGGCTGCGTCCGTGGAGCAGCGCTCGGAGCATCCGCTCGCGGTCGCCGTCGCCAGAGCGGCCAAGGACCGTCAGGTCGAGGTGCTCCCGGTCGAGAAGTTCGCGGCCATGGAAGGGCGGGGGGTGCGCGGCACCGTCGACCGTCGTATCATCGAGGTGATCTCGCTGCGGCACGCCCGGGAGCGGAGCCTGGAGCTCGGCACCCTGGGGCAGGACGCGGACCGGCTCGCGGCGCAGGGACGCACGCCGGTGATCGTCGTGGTCAACAACACGGTGCATGCCGTGATCGCCGTGTCCGATCCGATCCAGCCGACCGCCAAGGACGCGATCGCCTACTTGAAAGCGATGGGCCTCGACGTGTGCATGATTTCGGGAGACTCGAGGCGCGGCGCGGACGCGGTGGCGCGCGAGGTCGGGATCGACGAGGTGGTGGCCGAAGTGCTGCCGTCGCAGAAGGCGGACCTCGTGCGCAAGCGCCAGCGCCAGGGCCAGCGCGTGGCCATGGTGGGCGACGGCATCAACGACGCGCCCGCGCTGGCGCAGGCCGACGTGGGAATCGCGATCGGGACCGGAACGGACGTGGCCATGGAAGCGTCGGACGTGACGCTGATCCGGGGCGATTTGCGCGGCGTGGTCACCGCGATCGAGCTGTCCCGCCGCATCATGCGGACGATCAAATTGAATCTCTTTTGGGCCTTCGTGTACAACGTGATCGGCATTCCAATCGCCGCGGGCGCACTGTATCCCGTGTTCCACGTTCTGCTGTCGCCGGTGCTCGCGAGCGCGGCGATGGCGTGGTCGAGCCTGAGCGTGGTGCTGAACAGCTTGACGCTGCGACGCTTCAAACCGGCCTGGGCATGAGATACTTCCACCGAACGAGCCTGAGCCCCGATGATGCGCTCGCGCAGGCCAAGGTGTTTTTCGGCGGCCGCCTGGCGCCGGCCGACGAGGGCGCCCGGCGGCGCAGCTACGCCGGCGCGCTGGGCCGTATCACGGTCGCGGCCCGGCCCGAGGGCGGACACTATACGCTGGTGCAGGTCACGACTGATCAGGTGGGCGAATCGGAGCTCGACCGTCTCGCCAAGCGCTTTCTCGCGGAGCTGCACAAACAGGTCGAGCCGGGCCACGACCTGCGGGGCGCGTACTAACCCGCCACGCGTGCGCGGTAGCCGGCCCGCTCGATAGCCGCGATCAGCTGGTCGGTGGTCGCGGCGTCGTCGTCGAAGTCGACCTCGGCCTCCCCGGCCTGGAGATCCACGATGGCGGAATACACGCCGCCCGCGTGCTTGAGCGCCTGCTCGACTTTCGCCTGACAATGCCCGCACGTCATACCGCTCACGCGCAGTTTCAACGTCGCCATATGGCCTCCTCCATGACCCCGGGGCATGGCCCCGGGGTTGGGCGCCCACTACAATTTACGTCATGGCACCCCGCGCCGCTCCGAGCACGCAGTCCACCCCCGCTCCCGCCCCCGCCGTCGCCCCCGGCGGTCTCACGCGCGTCCAGCTGCTCGAGATCTATCGGTACCTGCGACTCACGCGCACCCTGGAGGAGCGGCTCGTAGCCCTGTACCGGCAGAGCAAGGTCATCGGAGGCCTGTTCCGTTCGCTCGGCCAGGAGGGGGAGTCCGTCGCGTCGGCGTATGCCCTCGACCGGGGCGGTAATCGGGATATCCTCTCCCCCCTCATCCGTAACCTGGGCTCGATGCTGGTGATGGGCGCGCAACCGATCCAGATCTTGCGCCAGTACATGGCCAAGGCCGAAGGCCCGACGCACGGGCGCGAACTGAACGTCCATTTCAACGACCTCGAGCGGGGCTATCTGGGCCAGATTTCCCACCTGGGCGACATGGTCCCCGTCATGGCGGGCATCGCCTTGACCTTCAAGCTGCGCGGCGAACGGCGGGTGGGGCTGGTCTACATCGGGGATGGGGCGACCTCCACGGGGACCTTCCACGAGGGCCTGAACTTCGCGGCCGTGCTGCGGGTGCCCCTGGTGGTGATCGCGGAATACAACCGCTGGGCGTACTCGACGCCCCCCGAGAAACAATTCGCGGTCAAGGACCTGGCCGAGAAGGCGAAGGCTTACGGCGTCCCGGGGGTGACGGTGGATGGGAACGACGTGCTCGCGGTGTACGAGGCGACCAGGTTCGCGGTTGAGCGGGCGCGCGATGGCCACGGCGTGCACGTCATCGAGGTGAAAACGTACCGTCGCAAGGGCCACGCCGAGCACGACGACCAGCACTACGTCCCCAAGGATGAGCTCGACTGGTGGGCGAAGGAGAACGATCCGGTCGACCGTTATGTGAAGCGGCTGCTGCAGAGCGAATGGGTCGAGGAGCGCGAGCTGCAGGCGATCGACCAGCAGACGAAGGCGGAGATCGACCAGGCGACGGACGCATGCGTCGATGAGCCCCTGCCGCCCGGCGACTCGGCCCTGGAGGGCGTGTACGCCAATCCGGCGGTCCTGACGCCACACTGGTATCGGAGCCTGTGATGGCCGAGGTCACCTATTTGGAGGCGCTGCGCCAGGGCCTGTGGGAGGAGATGGAGCGCGATCCGCGCGTCTTCATCCTGGGGGAGGACGTCGGCGCCTATGGGGGCGCCTTCAAGGTGACCGAAGGCTTTGCGAAGCAGTTCGGCGAGGAGCGGGTGATCGACACGCCGATCTCGGAAGCGGCGATCGTCGGCGCGGCGGCGGGCGCGGCCCACATGGGAATGCGCCCCGTGGCGGAGATGCAGTTCATCGACTTCATCTCGTGCGCCTACGACATGCTCACCAACTATGTGGCGACCGCGCGCTACCGCGCCGGGCTCGCGACCCCGATGGTGGTGCGGGGGCCGTGCGGCGGCTATGTGAGGGGCGGTCCGTTCCACTCGCAGAATCCGGAGGCGGCGTTCCTGCACACGCCGGGTTTGAAGATCGTCTATCCGGCCACCGCGCGCGACGCGAAGGGCCTGATCAAGGCGTCGATCCGCGACGATGACCCGGTCATCTATCTCGAGCACAAGTGGCTGTATCGCCGGATCAAGGAGCAGCTCCCGGAGGGGGAGGACCTGCTCACGCCGATCGGCGAGGCACGGCTTGCCCGTGAGGGGAAAGACCTGTCGATCGTCACCTACGGGGCGACTGTGTGGAAGGCGCTCGAGGCCGCCGAGCAGCTCGCCAAGGACGACGGGCTGTCGGTCGAGGTGCTCGACCTGCGGACCCTGGTGCCGATGGACGACGCCGCGATCATGCGGACGGTTGAGAAGACGAATAAGGTGTTGATCGTGCACGAAGACACCCGCACCGGGGGTGTGGCCGGCGAGATCGCGGCCCGCATCAACGAGCAGGCGTTCGCGTGGCTCGACGGGCCGATCATGCGCGTGACGGCGCACGACGTGCCCCTGCCGTACGCGCCGACGCTCGAGGACTTCGTGCTGCCGCAGACGGAGGATATCGTCAAGGCGGCGCGCTGGCTGGCGGCGTACTGAGGAGACCGCATGGCTCGGATTGACGTGTTGATGCCGCAGATGGGAGAGTCGATCGCGGAAGGGACCCTCTCCAAGTGGCTCAAGAAGCTGGGCGACGAAGTGAAGCGGGACGAGCCGCTGTTCGAGATCTCCACCGACAAGGTGGACGCCGAGATCCCGGCCCCTACTGCCGGGGTCTTGGCCGAGATCAAGGTGCAGGAGGGGCAGACGGTCCCGGTGCAGACATTGGTGGCAGTGATCGAGACCGACAAAAGCGCTGCGACGACTGGGGCCCCCTCCGCGGCAGCCCAGCGGGCGCCCGCCGCTGCGGGGGCCCCAGCCGCCGCAGCGCCGGCTGCGGTAGCACCCGTCCCTCGTCCCTCGTCCCCCGTCCCCCCCAAGGGCGACGGTGCCGAGACCGCCGAGGAGCGTCTCCGCCGCAAATCGACGCCGCTGGTGCGCAAGATCGCCGCCGAGCACCGCGTCGACATCTCGACGATTCCGGGAACAGGCTTCGCGGGCCGGGTCACCAAGCAGGACATCCTGGGCGTCATCGAGCGGGCACCGACTGCTGCGGCGGTCCCGGCAGCCCCAGCCCCTAGCCCCCAGCCCCTAGCCCCCGCCGTTGAGCCCTGGCCCGGCGACCGGGTCGAGCCATTCTCCAAGATCCGCAAGATCACGGCCGACCACATGATCATGTCGCGGCGCGTGTCGGCGCACGTGACGAGCTTCTTCGAGGTCGATTACAGCCGCGTCGCGGAGCTGCGCAGGAAGCACAAGGCGGCCGGCGCGGAGCGCGGCGTGAACCTCACGTATCTCGCCTTCATCGCGAAGGCGTGCGCCGAGAACCTGCGGAAACACCCCGTCGTGAACGCGGCGGTCTCGGGCGACAGCATCATCTACCGCCAGGACGTGAACATCGGGATCGCGGTGGCGCTCGACTGGGGGCTGATCGTCCCGGTGGTGAAGCGCGCGGACGAGCTGTCGCTGTCCGGGCTCGCGCGCGCGATCAGCGATCTGGGTGAGCGGGCACGCACCAAGAAACTGTCGCCCGACGAGATCCAGCGCGGCACCTTCACCATCACCAATCCCGGCGTGTTTGGATCGTACGCCGGGGCGCCCATCATCAATCAGCCCCAGGTCGCCATCCTCGGGGTGGGCGCCATCGAGAAACGTCCCAAGGTCATCACGCTGGCCGACGGCACCGACACGATCGCGATCCGCACCATGGGAATGGTGTCCATGTCCTACGACCACCGGGTCGTGGACGGCGCCGACGCGGATCGGTTCCTCGCCGACGTGAAGCGGACGCTCGAGAACTTCCCCGACGGAGCGATCTAGCATGCCCAAGGTGCTCACGGCGGCGCGCGTGCGCGTGGCGCCGACCAACGAGGCGGACTACCTCGCCACCTTGCGCGAGCTGTGTCAGTTCGCCGAGGCCCGCGGCCAGCGCATCTGGCTGTTCCGCAACGCCAAGGATCCGCAGCTGTTCACGGAGTTCTCCGAGAGCCAGACGGAGATGTCGCACCGGGCCCAGGCGTCCCGGCTCCCTGAAGAGATCAAGCTCGAGAAGCGCCTGCAGGGGCTCGGCACGTACGCCGCCGACGCCTGGGAGCTCTGGACCGAAGTGTCGCTCGTGGCCGGGGCGGAAGCGTAGGCGCGGGCGATGGCACGGGGCCAGGTCGTCATAGACGGCGGCACGTGGGAGGTGTATCCGTCGGGGCGGGTCACCGTGTACGGCCGCGACCAGTTCGGGATCGTGTTCCAGCAGGGCACGGGCCCGGAACGGCGCCGCCGCTTCACCCGCTTCGCGCCCGTCGGCAGCCGCAGCCCCGACGCGGCGCTCGCCGAGCTGTCCGAGCGCGACCTGGTCCAGCTGTTCCACCAGTCGCAGCCGGCGTGGACGGCGCCGGAGAGTGCCTACGGCGCACGTTGATCTGCACTGTCATTCCACGGCGTCGGACGGGGAGTACCCGCCGGCCGAGGTTGCGCAGCGCGCCCACGTTGCTGGCCTCGCCGCCATCGCCCTGACCGATCATGACACGACCGGCGGCGTTCCCGAAGCCGCGCGTGCCGGCGCGGCGCTGGGCGTGCGCGTCGTCTCGGGATGCGAGTTCAGCGTGAAGGCGCCCTGGGGCGAGCTGCACCTGCTCGGCTACTTCCTGCCGCCCGGGCACGAGCGGCTGGAGGCGTTTCTCGCCACCACCCGCGCCGCGCGCCAGCGCCGTGCCGAGCAGATCGTCGCGCACCTGCGCCGGCTCGGCGTGGCCATCGAGCTGGCGGACGTGCTGGCGGCGGCGGACGGCGGCGCGCTCGGCCGCCCCCATGTGGCCCGCGTCCTGGTCGAGCGTGGCGTGAGCAGCGACATCAACGACGCGTTCGGCCGCTACCTCGGTCGGGGGCGTCCGGCGTATGTGGAGAAGCCCCTGCCCACCCTGCGCCAGGTGACCGACCTGGTGCACGCGGTGGGCGGCGTCGCCGTCGCGGCGCATCTGGGCGACCGTGGCAGCGAGGGTCAGATCCGGCAGTTTCAAGCCGACGGCCTCGATGGGCTCGAGGTGCGCCACCCCAGCCATTCCGAGGCGATCGAGCGGCGGCTGGCCGCGCTCGCCGAGCGCCTGGGGCTCGTCATCAGCGGCGGGTCGGACTGGCATGGGGACATCGAGCTCGGCGATTCGCACGCCGGGCTGGGCGAGATGGACGTGCCCCTCGAATGGCTCGAGAAGCTCGAAGAGCGTCACGGAAAGACGTCACGAGGAATCGTCGCGGAGACCCGTAAGGAGTCCCCACCATGAGCGAACCGCTGAGCGTCGGCAGCAAGGCACCCGCGTTCGCCGCGACTGCCTCCGACGGCAAGACCTACACGCTGGCGGACGTGCTGAAGATGAAACACGTCGCGCTCGTCTTCTATCCGGGAAACAACACGCCCGGCTGAAACCGCCAACTCTCCGCCGTGCGCGACGAGATGGCCAAGTTCCAGGCAGCCGCGATCCAGCCATTCGGCGTGAACCCCGCCGGGGTGGAGAGTCACGCCGGTTACGTCCGGAAGCTGGGCTTCAATTTCCCGCTGCTCTCCGATCCGGACCGCGCGATCGCGCGCGCCTACCACGCGCTCAAAGACGATGGCAAGGGGATTCAGCGCACCGTGTACGTCGTGAGCCGGGACGGGAGGATCGCATTCGCGCAGCGCGGCGCACCGCCGGTCGACGAGATCGTCGCCAGTGCCTCCTGACCTGCGGGGCAAGGTCGCGCTCGTCACCGGTGTCGGGCGGGTGGGGCAGATCGGTTACGCCGTCGCCACCGGCGTCGCCCGGGCCGGCGCGCAGCTCGTCATCGCCGACCGGAACGCGACCGCCGTTGCCGAGCGCGCGCGGGAGCTCGCGTCTCAGGGGTTCGCGGTCCAGGCCGCGGGGGGCGACCTGACGACGCCCGAGGCGGCGCGCCGCGCCGTGGCCACCGCCCGGGAGCGCTTCGGAGGGCTCGATATCGTGGTGAACGTCGCGGGCGGGCTCGTCAACTACGGGCCGGCGGTCGAGCTCGGGCCCGAGCAGGTCGAGCGCGAGCTGGCCGTCAACATCAAGACGACGTTCTTCGTGTCGCAGGCGGCCATCCCGCTGCTGCGGGAGCGGGGCGGCGGCGCTATCGTGAACTTTGCCTCGATCGCCGTGCTCAAACCCCAGAGTCAGATGGCCGTCTACATCGCGGCCAAGGCTGCCGTGGCCGGGCTCACACGCGCCCTGGCGCGCGAGCTGTCGGCCGACCGGATCCGCGTGAACGCGGTGGCGCCCGGCACCATGCGCACCACCGACAATCTCGCGCAGCTGAAAGACGCGAAAGTGCGCTGGGTGGAGCTCGACGACCTGGTGGCCGCGGTACTGTACCTCGCGAGCGACGAGGCGCGGGCGGTGAGCGGCGAGATCCTCCCGGTGGCCGGAGGCGACGTCTGAGCGATCCCGTCGTGATGCGGGATGTCATCGTGGTCGGGGGCGGCTGCTACGGCAGCTTCTACGCCGCCCAGCTCGCCAAAGCCAAAGCGCGGGGTCGGGCCCGGTTTCGGCGCGTCGTGGTGGTAGATCGGGAGCCCGAGTGCCGCGCCCGCCGCGAGCTGGGTGACGCACCGGACCGTACGTTCGTGGCGCGCGACTGGAGCGGCTTCTTTCGTGAGTTCCTGGGTGCGGCGGCCCCCGCGCCCGCCGGCGAGGCGGAAGACTACATCGTGCCGTCGCCGCTCATGCCGCATCTCATGTTCGAGTGGGTGCTCGAGCGTGCCCGCGCGCGCTGGCCCGGGCGCGCGGTCGACGTCGCCCCGGTCCCCGACAGCCTCGGCACGCCGTACGATCGCACCGCCCCCGCACCGGACCATACGCGCTACGTGTCGTTCGCGGACTGGATCTGCCCCACCCACTGCATCGAGCCCGCCATCTGTCCGGCGATCGACGCCACCCGGAGTTGGGAGATGGGTGACGCCGTGCGGGCGCTCGCAGCGCGGCTCCAGGCGGCCGGTGAACCGGTCCACGGGCCAGCGTTGTTCACGTGCCGCCATCACGTGTTCGGCGTCGGCACCTTCGCCGTGCAGGCGGTGCTGGCCGGAGACGCGATCGTACGGGCGGCCGGCGAGAACGGGGCCGCGGCGGCGGTGCTGGTGGGGACGATCTCGAGCTGTCACGGAGCGGTGAACCTGCTGAAACTGGGGCGGTGGAAGGCGGTGGAGGGCGGGGAAGGGCGGGCGAAGGCAGACGCGCAGGCCCACCCTCGTCCATGAGGCGCTGGAAACCGTGTGGTGTTCTATTATTAGCGACGGTGGACTGGAGCAGATGGAGGACGAGGTTCGATGACTCCCAACGGTCCCAACGGATACGATGTGATCATCGTCGGTGCGGGTCCTGCGGGTTTGTGCGCCGCTATGTATGCCGGGCGGGGCATGCTCAAGACGCTCACGATCGAGCGGGGCGCGCCCGGCGGTGAGCTCCTCAACACGGACCTGATCGAGGACTACATCGGGTTCGAGAGCATCAAGGGCTGGGAGCTGGCCCAGAAGATGACCGAGCACGCCAAGAAGTTCGGCGCGGAGATCGTCACCGACACCGTGGAGCGGATCCGGCGGGGCGCGGACGGCTGGTTCGACGTCGCGACCGCGCGGGGCACGACGTATCGCGCGCCCGCCGTGATCCTCACCGCCGGGGGAACCCCCGTGAAGCTCGGGGTGCCGGGGGAGATGGAGCATGCCGGCAAGGGCGTCTCGTACTGCGCGGTGTGCGACGGCGCGTTCTTCAAGGGTGAAGTGCTGGCCGTCGTGGGCGGCGGCGACGCCGCCGTCGAGGAGGCCGACTATCTCACACGCTACGCGACCAAAGTGTACATCGTGCACCGGCGCGACCAGCTGCGCGCCTCGAAGATCATCCAGGAGCGCGCCTTCGCGAACCCCAAGATCGAGCTCGTCTGGAACAAGCGCGTCGTCGAGATCAAGGGCACCGAGCGCGGCACCGATCACCTCGTCCTCGAGGACACCGCGACCGGCGGGCACGTCACGCTGGCGGTCGGAGGCGTATTCATCTTCGTCGGGTTCAAGCCCAACTCGGGGCTCATCGAGGGGCACGCCGAGCACGACGCCGGCGGTTACTTCATCACCGACGAGCGGATGATGACCTCGATCCCGGGCCTGTTCGCGGCGGGCGACGTCCGCAGCCAGCTCACGCGCCAGATCACCACGGCAGTGGGCGACGCGACCACGGCCGCGATCGCGGTGGAGAAGTATCTCGCGGCCTTGCGGGAGCGGGAGAAAGCGGGCATCGCCTCATGAAGGTCGTGCCGATCCCGAACGGCCGGTTCGTCGAAAACTGCTATCTCGTCATCGATGAAGCCGGCGGCGAATGCGCGGTCATCGACCCGGGCGAGGAGGCGAGCCTGATCGCCCACAAGATCGCGGATGCGGGCGTGAAACCCGTGGCGATCTGGCTGACCCATGCCCACATCGACCACGTGCTCGGCGTTCCCCGGCTCAAGGCCGACACCGGCGCGCCGGTATACCTCCACCCCGGCGACCGGCTGCTGTACGACCACGTGCCGGAGCAGGCGAGTGCCTTCGGCATGCGGGCCACGCCGCTCCCGGCGCCCGATCGCGCGCTCGCCCACGGCGACCTGTTGCGGGTGGGCTCGCTCGAGTTCCGCGTGCGCCACGCCCCGGGCCACTCGCCGGGCAGCGTTGTGTTCGAGGGACACGGCACGGCGTTCGCCGGAGACGTGCTGTTCCAGGGCTCGATCGGGCGAACCGACCTGCCCGGCGGCGACTTCGAGACGTTGCTGAAGAGCATCGAGCGCGAGTTGCTTACGCTCGCGGATTCGACCATCGTGTACTGCGGGCATGGACCGGAAACCACCGTGGGACGCGAGCGCCGAGCCAACCCCTTCCTCACCGGCGCCCATCGGCTCGGCTAGGACGCCGCTGCCGACCTGCCTGCGGTGCGGCACGCAGGTCCGGCCCCGGCTGTGGGGCTGCCGCAATCCGTGCCCCAACTGCGGCTTCAACTACCCGCTGGGCGACTGCTCCGACTGAGCGGGGTGCATGATCAATCACCTGCTGGCGCTGGCCCTGCTGGGTGTGGACTGCGTCGCTCGCGCCTGGCGGATCCAGCTCGCGACCTGGACGGCGGGTGGCCGGCTGTCGTTCAGCCACGCGTTCCGCCTGAACCTGTACGGCGAAGCCGCGTCGCAGCTCACTCCCAACCGGCTGGGAGGCGAGCCGGCGCGATTCCTCGGCCTCAACGAAGCGCGCTTGCGACCCGTCACCGGCATCGTGGCGATCGGCGTCGAGGTGGCGTGTGAATGGCCGGTGTTCCTGCTGGTGGGTGCGGCGCTGTTCGGCTATTACGTGCCCGACTGGCGGGACGCCGCCCGAACCTGGCTGCATCGCCACCGGGCCGGTGAGCTCCTCACCGTCGAGATCATCGCGCTCGTGGTTCTCGTCACCGTGTACTTGCTGCAGCGGCTGGCGCGGGCGGGGTTCATCCGCCACCGCGTGCGGCGCCAGTGGCGCGTCGCGTGGGCGCACGTGCGCCGCGCCCCGCGCTGGGCGCTTGGCGCCGGCGCCCTCCTCACCGTGGTGAGCATCGTCGCGCGCGCGCTCGTTTTGCCGGCGCTCGCCTGGGGTATGCCGGGCCGGCCCCCATTCGCGCAGATGTTCTACGGCGCCCTGGCGCTGCTGCACGCGCCGCTCGTGGTGCCGCTCCCGTCCGGCGGCGGGGGCCTCGAGGTCGCCTTTCTCAATGGCTTCGCCGGAGACTTCGGTACGCGCCAGGTGACGATGTTGTTGCTGTGGCGGTTTTACACGGCCATCCTCTTGACCGGGCTCGGCGTCTACGCGCTGGTGCGCTCCATCGGCTATCGGGCGGCGGTCGAGGTGTTCAAGATCGGCTGGGGCAAGCGCAGGGAGGTAGCATGACCGATCCACGGATCACGCCGCTCACGCCGGACCAGGCCGCACCCGAGGTCCGGCCCATCTTCGACACCTACCTGCGGGAGCGCGGCAACATTCCGAACATGTTCCGCACGGTGGCGCTGCGTCCGGCACACCTGCGCACCATGATCGCGCACTTCCGGACGGTCATGAACGAAGGCACCGTGCCGCCCCTGCTCAAGGAGCTCCTGTGGGTGCGGATCTCGCACTTCAACCGCTGCCGCTACTGACTCAACTCCCACACTGTCTTGGCAAGACAGCGGGGAGCGAGCGACGCCCTGGTGGAGGCCGTGCAGGACCGGGGCGGCCGCGAGCCGATCGCGGCGCTCGAGGCGGGATGGCAGGCGGCGCTGGAATACGCCGACGTGGTCCACCGCTCGGGGCACGAGGTCACGGACGAGCTGTACGCGCGGCTGCGGGCGGCGTGGGACGAGGGCCAGATCGTCGAGATCACCCTGGTGATCGGGATGACGGAGTACTTCAACCGGTTCAATGACAGTCTCAGGGTTGAGCCGACCAAGTAACTCCGCATTCCGCACTCCGCATTCCGCATTAGAATTCGTGCGTCCCTGAGCGAGTCCTGGTGCGAGACCGAGGCGATGAGCGCGACCCGTATCGAGCGTGATCCGCTGGGCGAGCTGCCGGTGCCGGCCGACGCGCTGTACGGCATCCAGACCGAGCGCGCCCGCCACAACTTTCCCATCTCCCAGCTGGCGCCCCTGGCCCCGTTCATCGACGCCGTCATCCGCATCAAGAAGGCCGCCGCGCTGACGCACAAGGAGACCAAGCGTCTCGATCCGAAGCTCGCCGACGCGATCGTGCGGGCGGCGGACGAGGTCCTCGCCGGACAGCACCGCGACCAGTTCGTCGTGGACCCCTACCAGGCGGGAGCCGGCACCTCGCACAACATGAACTGTAACGAGGTGCTCGCCAACCGCGCGAACGAGCTGCTCGGCGGCGCGCGCGGCGCGTACACCCCGGTGCATCCCAACGATCACGTCAATATGGCCCAGTCGACGAACGACGTGATCCCGACCGCCATCCGGCTGGCGGCGCTGGCCGAGCTGCCGGCGCTGCTGGACGCCCTGGGCCGGCTCGCCGCCGCCTTCCTCGCGAAGGGCCGGGCCTTCGATCAGATCCTCAAGTCCGGCCGGACCCACCTGCAGGACGCCACGCCGATCCGGCTCGGTCAGGAATTCACGGCCTATGGACACACCGTCGAGCGCAACCGCGAGCGCGTGGCGCAGGCAGCGGACGCCCTGCGCGACCTCGGGATCGGCGGCACCGCCGTCGGCACGGGACTGAACGCTGAGCCCGCGTATCCAGGCCTGATGCTGAAGCACCTCCGGGCGATCACGGGGCTCGAGCTGCGCGAGGGGAAAGACCGCGTGCAGCTGATGCAGTCGATGGGGGATGCGGCGGGGTTCTCCGGGGCACTGCGCACCTACGCGATGGACCTGGGCAAGATCGCGAACGACCTGCGGCTACTTGTGTCCGGACCGCGGACCGGGCTCGCCGAGATCGCGCTGCCGCCGGTGCAGCCCGGGTCGAGCATCATGCCGGGCAAGGTCAACCCGTCCATCCCCGAAATGGTGAACATGGTGTGTTATCAGGTGCTCGGGAACGACGTGACCGTCGCGACCGCGGCGGAGGCGGGCCAGCTCGAGCTCAACGTCATGATGCCCGTGATCGCTCACAACCTGCTCTTCTCGATGCGGATCCTCACGAGCGCGTCGGGGGTCCTGGCCGAGCGCTGTGTGGCCGGGATCGAGGCCGACCGCGCGCAGTGCGAGCACTGGCTCGAGCGCAGCCCCGCGCTCGTGACGGCCCTCGCTCCGAAAATTGGCTATGCCGAGGCCGCCAAGCTCGCCAAGGAGGCGGTGGCGAAGAACGTCACGGTGCGCCAGCTGGTGATGGAGAAGGGCGTGCTCAAGGGCAAAGACCTGGACGAGGTGCTCGATCTCCTCGCCATGACCGAGCTGGGAGTGCCGGGGCAGCGCAAATGACTCTATTCTCGGAGGCGCACGTATGCATTGGATCGTCGCGGGGCTGATCGCCGGCGTCGGCGCGTTCTTCGCAGACTACGTGATGTGGGGGAAGGTCTTCACCGGTCCGGACATGCACGCGTTCGGCACCACGCCGCCCACGCCCGCGGAGCAACAAAAACTGATGGCGGCGAACCTGCCGAAGTCGGCGCTGCTGGCACTGATCTTTGGTGTGCTGCTGGCGTGGTTTTATCATCAGCTCAAGGCCGGGCTGTGGGCCAAGGGCGGCGGCCCCCTCGCGGGGATGGAGTTCGCGACGATGCTCTGGCTGTGCACCATCGCGCTCTCGACCGTCGGCAGCGGCGTTTGGTACGACAAAGTGCGCCCGCTCCTCAAGGCGACGTTCTGGTCGTGGCTCGTGCGCATGAACGTCGCCGGGATCATCGTCGGTTTGCTCGTCCGGTAAGCGCCGTCACGCGGGGGGTCGTGATTCGAGTCACCGAATCCGACCCGTTTGGTGGTTATCCGTAACCATATGCGTCCGACACTCGTGGTTGCGGCGGCCATCTCGCTGTCAGGCATTTCATCCGCGCAGGCCCAGCGCCCGTTTCGGCTCGGCGCCACCTATTCGTCTCCCAGCCTGCAGGATCTCTCCGGCGCGACCCACAGCTTCTCTTCCCTCGGCGGCTCGATTGCGTTCATGACAGGCGACGAGGGTGAGACCGGCGTGACGATCTCCCGCTACCACGATCTGTCGACCGACGGGCGGGCGCGGCAGCTGACCCTCTTCGGGCTCGACTCGTACTACTATCCGGTGGGCGCGCGCGGCGTGGTCGCGCCATTTGCGGGCACGGCGCTTGGCCTGGCGCGCGTGACCGAAGCCAAGCCGGGCTGCTTGCTGCTGTGCGGAGACACCGTTTCCACCACCAGCCAGCTGGCTCTCGCCTTCGGCCTCGGTGTGCGCGTGAATGTCGGCGATGCCGCGGTCGCCACCGTCCTGGGCCGATTCCTGCAGGTCCCGGGGAGCGACATCCAAGCGCTCGAGGTCGTCGGCAACGCATCCGTGGCGTTGGGGAAGCTCCGTCGCGGTGAGTTCCTCGAAGGCACCTTGGGCCCCTCGGTGAGCGCTCTCATTCCTGTTTCCGGATCGCTGCGCGGGCGCGGCCCGTTCGCCGGCGTCCGATTCCGCCGCGATACCAAGAAAGCGGGCACCGTGGGGCTGGAAATCGACTACGCCCCTCTGGAAGTCACGGCGGGAAGCTGCGCACCGGGTTGCCGGCCGAACGCGATCTTGTTCGCGCCCGGGTACGAGGCGTCGGTCCGGCCCGCTTGGGGGCGCCTGTACGCCGTGGCAGGGCTGCTCTTGGCCGGCGTGTACAGCCAAGGGCCGGACCGCGGCATCGCGCAGGGGGCGCACGGCGGGTTGGGGGCGGATTTCTACGGCGGGCCGCTGATGTGGAACGTCAATGGGCGGCTGTTGTGGTTGCAGCGCAACTCCGGCGAGAACGTCTTGGGGGTGCAGCTCGGTGTCAGTCTGAGCCCGAGAATCGGCGGTCCGGGCGCCGCCCATTGAATCCCGGAAACCAAGCTCGCATATTGCTTCCATGCGCGTCACCACCTGGGCCGAGTACGGGCTGATCGTCTCGCTCAACCTCGCGAAGCGTGCGGGGCAGGGTCCCGTCGCGGCGCGCGAGCTCGCCGAACAGGAGCGCCTGCCGCACGACTATGTCGAGCAGATCCTGCTGCGCCTGCGGCGCGCGGGCCTGGTCGACTCCGTGCGTGGCGCCAAAGGCGGCTACCACCTTGCCCGTGAGCCGCAAGCCATCTCGGTGAAAGACGTCATCGAGGCGTCGGAGCACGTCACCTTCGAAGTCAACTGCGACCTCCATCCCGTCGATCCTCAGCGATGTAGTCCGGAGGCGTCGTGTAGCATCAGGCCCGTGTGGCGAATGCTGGAGCAACGGATCAACGATCTGTTGGCCGGTATCTCGCTGGCGGACCTGACGCACGATGAGCCGTACCTGTACCACATCGCCGGGGTCCTGGCCGGGAACTAGTCCCGCCTTCCCGTTCGTTTTTTTTCACCTGAAACCCGACCGGCGTTGTCGGGTTTAAACCGATTGGAGGCAAGTGTGGCATACGCACATCCCGACGTGCTCGTTTCCACCGACTGGGTGGCGGGGCATCGCGCGGACCCCGGGGTTCGTCTCATCGAAGTCGACGTGGATACCACGGCGTACGACTCGGGTCACATCGCCGGCGCGGTTGGCTGGAACTGGCAGTCGCAGCTCAACGACCCCGTGCGCCGCGACATTCCGGACAAGAAGGCGTTCGCCAAGCTGCTGTCGGACGCGGGCGTGTCGCCCAAGACGACCGTCGTGCTGTACGGCGACAACAACAACTGGTTCGCGGCCTTCGCGTTCTGGCTGTTGCAGCTGTACGGACACACGAGCGTCAAACTGATGAACGGCGGGCGGGCCAAGTGGGTCGCCGAGGGACGGCCGCTCGTCACGGAGCGGGCGAACGTGCGCGCGACCACCTACCCCGTTCCCAAGAAGGTGAATGCGGCGATCCGCGCCAAGCGCCCCGATGTCGAGAAGGCGCTCAAGGCGAAGAAGATCGCCCTGGTGGACGTGCGGTCCACGCCGGAGTTCGTGGGCGAGATCATCGCGCCCCCGGGCATGACCGAGACGGCGCAACGCGCGGGGCACATCCCCGGCGCCAAGAACATTCCCTGGAGCAAGGCGGTCGCGACCGACGGCACGTTCAAGCCGTACGACGAGCTGGCGCAGCTGTACAAGGGCGCCAAGGTGATCGACGGCAAGGACGAGGTGATCGCGTACTGCCGCATCGGCGAGCGCTCGAGCCACACCTGGTTCGCCCTCAAGTACCTGCTCGGCGTGAAGAAGGTGCGCAACTACGATGGCTCCTGGACGGAATGGGGGAACCTGGTCGGCGCGCCGATTGCGAAGGGAGCGGAGTGAAGACGGCGGCAGCGGGCGGCACGGGGCGGCAAAGGGCGGCAGCGGTCGAGAGCCGCGAGCCCGCGCTCTGGGGATTGGTCGGCAACACACCGCTCATCCCTCTGCCGCCCTCTGCCGCCTTTGGCCGCCCTCTGCCGCCCGTCTTTCTCAAGGCCGAGTGGCTCAACCCCGGCGGCTCGGTGAAAGACCGGCCCGCGCTGTTCATCCTGCGCGACGGCATCGCGCGCGGCGAGCTGCCGGCCAAGCGCTTGCTGGACGCATCCAGCGGCAACACGGCCATCGCGTACGCGATGCTCGGGGCCGCGGCAGGGATCGGGGTCACGATGTGCGTGCCCGCGAACGCGAGTGTCGAGCGCAAGGCGCTGCTCGAGGCCTACGGCGCCGACGTGATCTTTACCGATCCGCTCGACGGCTCGGACGGGGCGATCCGGCTGGCACGCCAGCTCGCCGCGGCGCACCCGGAGCGCTACTGGTACGCGGATCAATACAACCATCCGGCCAACCCGCGGGCCCACTATCTCACGACCGCCGAGGAGATCTGGCGCCAGACCGACGGCCGGGTGACTCACCTGGTGGCCGGGCTGGGCACTACCGGGACCCTCATGGGAACCGGTCGGCGTTTGCAGGAGCAGAACCCGGCCATCGAGCTGATCGCGGTTCAGCCCGATGGGCCGTTTCATGGGCTGGAGGGCTTGAAACACCTGGAGACGGCGTTGGTACCGGGCATCTACGATCCCCGGGTACCGGATCGGACGGAGTTCGTTGCCACGGAGGAGGCCGAGGACGCGGTGCGACGCCTGGCGAAGCAGTCGGGCCTGTTCGTAGGCTGGTCGACGGGTGCGGCCATCGTAGCGGCCGAGCGGGTCGTCACCGCCCTCCACCGCCTTCCACCGTCCTCCACCGCCGTAGTCGTCGTCATCGGCCCCGACTCCGGCGACCGCTACTTGAGCGAGCGGGGGCGGCTCGTGGGGGAGCGTCGATGACGCTGGTGCTGGACCCCCGGCAGGTGGCCGCGATCCGCCGCCACGGCGAGGCGGACTATCCGGCGGAGGCGTGCGGGTTGATCGGCGGGGCGGTCGAGGCCGACCGCAAGGTCGCGCTGCAGCTCGTCCCGCTCGCCAATCAACGGACGGACTCGGCGCGCAACCGCTACCTGATCGATCCCATGTCGTTCCGGCGCGCGCAGGAGCGGCTGGATCGGGACGGGCTGGAGGTGATCGGGGTGTACCATTCCCACCCGGACCATGCGCCCGCACCGTCCGCGTTCGATCGCGAGCACGCGTGGCCATGGCTCTCGTACGTCATCGTGGGGGTCGGCGCCGGGCACGCCGGCGACCCCAAGAGTTGGGTCCTCGCGGACGATCGCGGAACTTTCGCCGAGGAGTCCATCACCATCGAGGAACGGAAGGCCGTATGGCAGTCACCGTATTGATTCCCACGCCGCTGCGCTCCTACGTGGGCGGTCGCGACGCACTCGAGCTCGACGGAGGCAACGTAGGCGAGCTGCTGGAGCAGCTCGCGGGCGAGCACGCCGGACTCAAGCGCCACCTGTTCGCCGAGGACGGCCGCCTGCGCAGCTTCGTGAACGTGTACGTGAACGATCGCGACATCCGGCAGCTGGCGCAGCGCGATACACCGGTCAAGCCGGGAGACACCGTGTCGATCATTCCCAGTATTGCCGGGGGGACCGCGGTGGCGGCAGGGACGCAGCAGGCGGCGTCCCTGCCTAAGCTGTCGCACGAAGAGATCCTGCGGTACTCGCGCCACCTGATCCTGCCGGACGTCGGCGTGGAGGGGCAAAAGAAGCTCAAGGCCGCGCGCGTGCTGCTGGTCGGAGCGGGGGGGTTGGGCTCACCGGCCGCGCTGTATCTCGCGGCGGCCGGGGTGGGCACCCTGGGCATCGTGGATTTCGACGTCGTCGACAAGACCAATCTGCAGCGGCAGGTGCTGCACGGCACGTCCAGCGTCGGCAGGCCCAAGCTCGAGTCGGCCAGCGAACGCATTCACGACCTGAATCCCAACGTCCGGGTCGAGACGTTCGAAACCCGGCTGACGTCGCAGAATGCGCTCGACATCATTCGTGACTTCGACATCGTCGCGGATGGGACGGACAACTTTCCCACGCGCTACCTCGTGAACGACGCGTGCGTGCTGCTCGGCAAGCCCAATGTGTACGGCTCGATCTTCCGCTTCGAGGGCCAGGCCTCGGTGTTCTACGCGAAGCAGGGCCCCTGCTACCGCTGCCTCTACTCGGAGCCGCCGCCTCCGGGGCTCGTGCCGTCGTGCGCGGAAGGCGGCGTGCTCGGCGTGCTGCCGGGGATCATCGGGTCGATTCAGGCGATGGAGACCATCAAGCTGATTCTGGGGGTCGGCGAGCCCCTGATCGGGCGGCTCGTGCTGTTCGACGCGCTGAAACTCCAGTTCCGCGAGCTCAAGCTCGCCAAGGACCCGGAGTGCCCAGTGTGCGGGACCCATCCCACCATCACCGGGCTGATCGACTACGAGGCGTTCTGCGGCATCGGCGCCGAGCCCTCGTACGACGGGGCGGAGATCACGGCGCAAGACCTGAAGGCCGAGTGGGACCGGAGTCCCGACCTGCTCGTGATCGACGTGCGCGAGCCGCACGAGTACGAGATCGCCCACATCGACGGGACGGTGCTGATTCCGCTCGCCGAGCTTCCGACGCGGCTGGGCGAGCTCGACGGCCACCGCGAGATCGTCACGCACTGCCATCACGGCGCGCGCTCGCTCAAGGCGCTCGAGATCCTCAAGGCCGCGGGTTTCTCGAAGGTGCGCAGTCTGCGCGGGGGGATCGATGCGTGGGCGGTGAACGTGGACGCCGCGTTGCCGCGCTACTGATGCCGAAGGGGGGACTCGAACCCCCACGGGCTTGCGCCCACTGGCTCCTGAAGCCAGCGCGTCTACCAATTCCACCACTTCGGCAGGTTGGAACGGCGAATCTAAGGCGCGGTATAACCTCAAGTCAACTCTTGGCTTGACCGCCTCTACCGTGGTTTCTATCTTGCGCTGGCCCGAGTGGACAAAGCCTCAATCGCCCGCAACCCGCGGGCGCGACATGACTACCACCTCCTGGAGACCTGGGAGGCCGGCCTCGTGCTCACGGGAACGGAAGTCAAGTCGCTGCGAGCCGGCAAGGCCAGCCTGGGCGAGGCGTACGCCCACGTCCGCAACGGCGAGGTGTGGCTCGAGGGAATGAGCATCTCGGCCTACCTTCCCGGGAGCTACAACAATCCGCCGCCCGCCCGCTCCCGTAAGCTGCTGCTCCACGCACACGAGATCCGCAAGCTCATCGGCGGCACCAGCCGCAAGGGACTCACGCTCGTCCCGCTCGAGCTGTACTTCAAGGACGGCACCGTCAAGGTCGCGATCGCGCTCGCGAAGGCCAAGAAGCTGCACGACAAGCGGGAAGATCTGAAGCGGCGCGTAGCGGAGCGGGAGCTGGCGCGCAGCATCAAGGGCAAGCGCACGTGATGATCGTCCTGCTGCTGCTCGCGCTCGCGACGCCGCCGCAGGCGGTCGTCATCGCCACGCCGCGCGGGCAGACGAGTGTTCCCGTGACGACGGAGCGCGGTCAGGCGGCGGTTGCGGCGGCGCGGCTCGCCGCGCCGCTCGAGCTGACGGTGGCGCTGGACGGACCGCGCGCCACGGTCGGACTCGGCGGGGCGGTGTTCGTGTTCCAGCTGGGGGCCCCCTTCGTGCGGGCCGGCGGGGTCGTCTACGCGCTGGTGGGAGAGCCGTACATGGCGCGGGACAGCCTGTTCCTGCCGCTCAGCTGGCTCGCCGACTGCGTGCCGCGCGCGCTGGGAGCGCGCTACCGCTGGGACCCCGTCGTTCCGCGGCTCGAGGAGTTGCCGGTCGCCGGGTCCGTGGCAGCCACCCGGCCGGCGGGAGCTCCGGCCACCGCCGGAACGGTGCCGGCGGCGGCGCCGAACCCCCTCACCGGGTTGCGGCTGCGCCACCTGGTCGTGATCGATCCGGGGCACGGGGGTGTGGATCCGGGTAACCCGGGACGCTACTTCCCCGACGGCTTCGTCGAGAAGGACATCACCCTCGCCATCGCGCGCCTGCTGCGGGCCGAGCTCGTGCGCCGCGGTATCGGGGCGCTGCTCACCCGCACGGCCGACACCCTCATCGACCTGGCGGATCGCGGCGCGTTCTGCAAGGCGGAGTGCGACCTGTTCGTCAGCATCCACGTGAACGCCATGCCGGCGGGACGGCGCGCCGACCGGGCGAGCGGGGCCGAGACCTACTTTCTGTCGGACGCAAAGACCGAGGACCAGGAGCGCGTGGCCAAGATGGAAAACGAGGCGATCCGGTTCGAGACCGGCGCCCCGAGCGCCGCCACCGGACCGCTCGGCTTCATCCTGCGTGACCTGCAGCTGAACGAATACCTGCGCGAATCCGCGCAGTTGGCGGCCCTGGTGCAGGACTCCGTCGCCAGGATACACCCGGGGGGCGATCACGGCGTGCAGCAGGCGGGGTTCATGGTGCTCACCACCGCACGCCGGCCGGCCATTCTCGTCGAGACCGGCTTCGCCACGAACCGCACCGACGGCGCGTTTCTCGCCTCGAGCCTGGGCCAGCACAAGCTCGCCAGTGCGATCGCCGAAGGGATCGTGGCATACCTGCTCGAATTCGAGCGCAAGCTCGCCGTCGTGGCGCCGGCGGGCGGCCGGTGACGCCAGTCCAGCTGTTCGGCGTCTCGTTTCAAAACCCCGTTCTCCTCGCCTCCGGCACCGCCGGCTTCGGCCGCGAAGTGCGGCGTGTGATCGACCTCGACGCCTTGGGCGGCATCGTCACCAAGGCCGTTACGCCGGAGGCTCGGCGAGGCCATGCCGCGCCGCGCGTCGCCGAATTCGCGGGGGGCATGCTCAACGCCGTGGGACTGGCCAACCCGGGCCTCGAGTCGGTGCGCGCGCACGAGCTTCCGTGGCTGGCGCGGGAGCTGCGGCGCGCCCGCGTGCTCGTCAACGTCGCCGGCGCTACGCTCGACGACTACGCGCGCGTGATCGCCGGGCTCACCGACCTGCCGGTGGTCACGGCGTTTGAGATCAACGCGTCCTGTCCCAACACCAGCGCGGGCGGTCTCGAGTTCGGCGCCACCGCGGACAGTCTGCGGGCCTTGGTGCGCCGCTGCCGCGCCGTCGCGACCCGCCCGCTCGCGGTCAAGCTCTCGCCGGTGCTGCCGGACATCGCCGCCATGGCCGTGGTCGCGCGGGACGAGGGCGCGGACGCCGTCACGCTGGTGAACACCATCCCCGGCATGCTGGACCGCCGGCTCGGCAACGGCTCCGGCGGCGTGAGCGGGCCGGCCCTCCTGCCGATCGGTGTGTTGGCGACGCGGCGCGTGCGCGACCACGTGGCGATCCCGGTGATCGGCGTCGGCGGGATCCGTACCGCCGCCGACGCGCGCGAGTACCTCGCCGCCGGCGCGTCGCTGATCGCGATCGGCACCGCCGCGCTCGCCGACCCGCGCGTGCCGGAGCGCATCGCCCGAGAGCTGACGCATGGCTGAGCTCATCGTCGCGTTCGACCTGCCGAGCGGGCGCGAGGCGCTGGCGCTCGCGGCCCGCCTGCCCGGATTGCGCTGGGCCAAGATCGGCCCGGTGCTCTACACGAGAGAAGGGCCGGCCGTCGTACGCGAGTTCGTGGCTCGCGGGTTGCGCGTGTTCCTCGACCTCAAATGGCACGACATTCCGAGCGTCGTGGCCGAGGCCGTCGCCGCGGCGGCCGGGCAGGGAGTCGCCATGACCACCGTGCACACGCTGGGAGGACCCGCGATGCTCGCCGCCGCCGCCGCCGCCGCCGGGAACGTCGCCCTCGTCGGCGTCACCATCCTGACCTCGCACGACACACCGGAGGTGGAGCGTGTGCTCGGGCGCGGCGTGCCGGACTTGGGGTTCGAGGCGGAGCGCCTGGCGCGGCTCGCGGTGACGGCGGGACTGCGCGGCGTGGTGGCCTCGGGTCGGGAGCTGGCGTTGCTGCGCGCTGCCCTGGGGCCGGAGCTCTTGATCGTCGTCCCGGGAATCAGGGAGCCCGGCGATGCGACCGCCGACCAGCGGCGCACCGTCACCCCCGCCGACGCCGTGCGCCTGGGCGCGACCCACCTCGTCGTGGGCCGGCACCTGACCAGGGCCGCGAATCCGACCGCGGTGTACCAGCGGCTGGTGGAAAGCATATGAGGGGCCCACTGGGGACGGCGCTGCTGATCGCGATTGGCGGCGTTGCCGCGACCGCATCATCCCAGCAGTCGCTCGCGCGGGCGGCAGATCAGGTGCGGCGGGCGTGGCTCGCCCACGATGCGCAAGCGATTGTCGGGCAAAGCCCTAGGGTGGTGCTCCAGCTTCCCGGGGCGGATCCGTCGGCGCCGCTTGTACGCGCGCAGGCGGCCGAGCTGTTGCGGCGCCACCTGCAGCGAGTGGTGGAGCGGACCGTCGCGGTCGGGGTGGTGCGTGAGGTCGAGCCGGGGCACGGCTACGTGGAGCTGGAGCGGCGCTATGTTGTCGCCGGGACGAGCGACGAACGGCACGAGACGATCTACCTGCGGTTTCGAAAGCCCGGCGCGGAATGGCTGCTCACCGAGCTGCGGAGTGCGCCGTAATCCCGCCCCTTGCGCGAACTTACGACCCCGTCTATAGTTCGAGACTTAACTGGAATTTTTTTCCCCGGAGCGTGCCGTTTGAAGGTTCGAACCAGCGTCAAACCGATCTGCGAACACTGCAGGGTGATCAAGCGGCGGGGCGTGCTCCGCGTGATCTGCAAGCGCAGCGCCAAGCACAAGCAGCGGCAGGGGTAGCACATGGCACGCATTGCGGGTGTGGATCTGCCGCGCGACAAGAAAATTCAGTACGCTCTCCCGTACATCTACGGCATCGGCCCCAACAACGCGAAGAAGATCCTCGCGGAGACGGGCGTGAACGCGGACGCCCGGGTGCGTGATCTGCGGGACGCCGAGGTGGCGCGCTTGCGGCAGGTGATCGAGCGGGATTACAAAGTGGAAGGCGCGCTCCGCACCGAGGTCGCGATGAACATCAAGCGGCTGATGGACATCGGGACATATCGCGGCTCGCGCCATCGCAAGAACTTGCCGGTGCGCGGCCAGCGCACGCACACCAACGCGCGCACCAAGAAGGGGCCGCGGCGCGCGATCGCGGGCAAGAAGAAGCCCCTCCTGAAAAAGTAAATGGCCCAGGCGAAAGCAGCGGGCGCGAAGCGCGCGAAAAAGGTGGTGGAAGCCGAAGGCATCGCGCACATTACCGCCACGTTCAACAACACGCTCATCACGATCACCGACATGCAGGGGAACGCCATTACGTGGGGCTCCTCGGGCAAGGCGGGGTTCCAGGGCTCGAAGAAGTCCACGCCGTTCGCGGCGACGGTAGCCGCGGAGCAGGCGGCGCGCGAGGCGCTGAACCTGGGCGTGCGGCGCGTGCACGTGCGGGTGCAGGGGCCCGGCTCGGGCCGCGAGTCCGCCATCCAGGCGCTCGCGACGGCGGGCCTGCAGATCCGGTCGATCCGCGACGTGACCCCGATTCCGCACAACGGCTGCCGCCCGCCCAAGAAACGGCGGGTCTGAGCGATGGCACGCTACACCGGCCCCGCCTGCAAACTGTGCCGCCGCGAGGGCACCAAGCTGTTTCTCAAGGGCACGCGCTGCCTCACCGAGAAATGCGCGGTGGAGCGGCGTCCCTATGCGCCCGGCCAGCACGGCCAGTCGTCGGGACGGCGCCGGAAGGCGTCCGACTATCAGCGCCAGCTGCGCGAGAAACAGAAGGTGAAGCGGATCTACGGGCTCTCGGAGCGCCAGTTCCGCAATATCTTCGACGCCGTGCTCAAGGAGCCGGGAGTGACGGGTGAGGCCCTGCTCGTCGCGCTCGAGAGCCGGCTGGACAATCTCGTGTACCGGATGGGGTTCGCCGTGTCCCGCCGGCAGGCGCGCCAGCTGGTGCGGCATCGCCACGTGCAAGTGAACGCCCGCACGGTGGACATTCCTTCCTACCGGGTGCGCCCGGGGGACGAAGTGAAGCTGGCCGAGGCGAGCCGCGAGCTGGTGCAGGTCAAGCACGCGCTCGAGCAGTTCGGCCGGCAGCAGCCCGTGACCTGGATCCACGTCGATACCGACAAGGCGACCGGTAAGATGACCGAGCGGCCGACCCGCGACGCCATTCCGATCGCCGCGCAAGAACAGTTAATCGTCGAGCTCTATTCCAAGTGATGACGACTCTCGATCTGACCGGGTTGGTGCGTCCACACCTGGTCGAGATGACCAAGCGGGAAGACAACCCCAACGCCGCCGAATTCCGGCTCCAGCCGCTGGAGCGGGGCTACGGCTACACCCTCGGCAACTCGCTGCGTCGCATGCTGCTCTCGTCGCTGCGGGGCGCCGCGGTGTGGGCCTTCCGGCTCGACGGCGTGGTGCACGAGCACCAGACGATTCCGGGGGTGGTCGAAGATGTGCACCAGATCATCCAGCGGCTGAAGCAGCTCACGCTGGTGCTCTCGCCCGATGTGGACGAAGCCGTGATGCACATCAAGCACGACAAAGCGGGCCCGGTGTACGCGCGCGACATCGAAGCGCACAGCGCGGTCACGATCGTCAATCCGGATCAGCTGCTCTTCACGGTCCAGGACGACCGCGACATCGGCGGCGAGCTGTACGTGAATAAGGGCCGGGGCTACGTCGAGGCGGAGCAGCACCCGGTCGACCGCACCATGCCGGTGGACGTCGTGCGGGTGGATTCGATCTACAATCCCGTGCGGCGCGCCAACTTTACGGTGGCGGAGACGCGCGTCGGGCAGCGCACCGACTATGACCGGCTCACCCTGACGGTCGAGACCAACGGCACGATCTCGCCCGAGGACGCCGTCGCCTACGCGGCCGCGCTCGCCCAGGAGCACTTCCGCTTCTTCGTCGACTTCGGGAAAGTGCCCATGGTCGCCGCCCAGCCGGCGGGCAACGGCGGCGCGGCCACCAGCCGGCTGCGCGAAGTGCTGGGACGCTCGATCGACGACGTCGGGCTCTCCGTCCGCTCGGTCAATTCGCTCAAGAACTCGAACATCCGGACCCTGGCCGACCTGGTGCAGTACCGCGAAGAGGATCTGCTCAAGGTCAAGAACGTGGGCGAGAAGGCCTTGGGCGAGATCGCCGAGCTGCTGCGGCGCGAAGGCCTCAACTTCGGCATGAAGTTCGAGGAAGCCGCCGATGAGCTCAAAGTGGTGGATCCCGGCGTCGCGCCCCAGGCGCAGGCGACGGAGGGAGACCTGGAGTAATGCGTCACCGCGCCAAGGGTCGCCAGCTGTCGCGCACCGCGAGCCATAAGAAGGCGTTGCTCGCGAACCTGGCGACGAGCCTGTTCCGACACGACCGGATCGTGACCACGGAAGCGAAGGCGAAGGAGCTGCGTCCCTACGCCGAGCGGCTCATCACCCTGGCGCGGCGCGGCGATCTCCATGCCCGCCGCCTCGTGGAGCGGCGCCTCAAGGACCGCGAGGTGACGCATCGCCTGTTCAAGGATCTGGGACCGCGCTTCGCGGCGCGTCCCGGGGGCTACACCCGGATCATCAAGCTGGGCCATCGCGCGGGCGACGGCGCCGAGGTGGCTCGGATCGAACTGCTGGGTGCGTGACGGGGTGGTGGGGGCGCGACGGGAGCGGCAAGGGGGACCTCGGTCCCCCTTTTCGTTAGGCCGCCTTGGTCACCCGATTCCCCTTGAGGCACCGGGTGCAGACGCGCAACCGCCGCGTCGTCCCGTTCACCACGGCGCGCACGCGCTGGAGGTTGGGATACCAGCGCCGGTTCGTCTTATTGTTCGCGTGGCTGACGTTGTGCCCCGTGATGGGGCCCTTGCCACAGATTTCACAGACTCGAGCCATCGGAGCCGTCCGATCAAGCATGACCGTCCAGAAGCATAACCCCGCCCGTAAGGGCGGGGCTGCCCGTAAGGGCGGGGCTCACAAACCTAAGGCGGCCGCCGGAGCCGGGCAACCCCGGCGCACGGCGCTGATCACCGGCATCACGGGTCAAGATGGCTCGTACCTGGCGGAGCTGCTGCTCACCAAGGGCTACGATGTCGTGGGCGTGGTGCGCCGCACCTCGCACGACTCCTACGAGCGGATCGGGCACCTGCTGGACCGCGTCCACATCGTGCCCGCGGATCTCCTCGACCAGCACTCGCTCACCTCCGTGGTGCGCGATGCCCGTCCGGACGAGGTGTACAACCTCGCGGCCCAGAGCTTCGTCCCCACCTCCTGGACGCAGCCCGTCCTGACCGGAGAGTTCACGGCCCTGGGCGTCACGCGCCTGCTCGAGGCGGTGCGGCTGGCGCACCCCACGGCGCGCATTTATCAGGCGAGCTCGTCCGAAATGTTCGGCAAGGCGCACGAGACCCCGCAGCGCGAGACGACGCCCTTCTACCCGCGCTCCCCCTACGGCGTGGCCAAGGTGTACGGCCACTGGATCACCGTCAACTACCGCGAGTCCTACGGCCTCTACGCCGTGAGCGGCATCCTCTTCAACCACGAGTCTCCCCGGCGCGGGCTCGAGTTCGTCACGCGCAAAGTGACCGATGGCGTGGCGCGCATCGTGAAGGGAAGGGCGCGGGACTTGCATCTCGGCAATCTCGATGCGCGGCGCGACTGGGGATTCGCGGGCGACTACGTGGACGCCATGTGGCGCATGCTGCAGCCGCCCCGGCCGGCGGACTACGTGATCGGGACGGGCGAGATGCACTCGGTCCGGGAGCTGTGCGAGCTGGCCTTCTCGCACGTGGGCCTCGACTGGCAAAAGTACGTCACCGTGGATCCGCGCTTCGTGCGGCCGGCGGAGGTGGACACGCTGCAGGCCGACCCGAGCAAGGCGCAGCGCGAGCTCGAGTGGGCGCCGCGTACGAGTTTCGCCGAGCTGGTCCGCCTGATGGTCGATGCCGACCTGGAGCGATTGTCGTGAAGGTGCTCGTGACCGGCGCCGACGGGTTCGTGGGCCGTTGGCTGGTGCGACGGCTGCTGGCCGACGGGCGCGAGGTGTACGGCGCGGTGCGGCCGGGGCAGAGCCCCCCGGCTGTGCCGCCCGCGGCGGACCTGACGCCCGCCGAGCGCGACGCGGTGCGCTGGCTGCCGCTCGAGCTCACGGACGCCGAATCGGTACGCCGGGCGGTCGACCTCCCCTACGATGCGGTCGTGCATCTCGCCGCAGTGTCGTCGGGGGTGGACGCCACGCGCGATCCCGGGTTCGCCTGGATCGTGAACGCCGCTGGCACCGCCCGCGTCGTGCAGGTGCTCGCCGACGCGAAGCGCGTCGGACGTGCCGACCCCGTGGTCCTGGTGGTCTCGACCGGGGAGGTGTATGGCGCCTGTGGCGACCAGCGGCCGCGCCGCGAGACCGATGCGGTGGCCCCCACGTCTCCGTACGCCGCGACCAAAGCCGGCGCGGAGCTGGCGGCGCTCGAGGCGTGGCGCCGCGTCGCGCTGCGCGTCGTGGTGGCGCGGGCGTTCGCCCACACCGGGCCGGGCCAGGATGCGCGCTTCGTGGTGCCCGCCTTCGCCGGGCGGCTGCGGTTCGCGAAGCGGGTCGGCGCGCCCGTCGTGAAGGTCGGCAACCTCGAGCCGGTACGGGAGTTCCTGCACGTACGGGACGTGGTGGACGCCTACGTCCGGTTGCTCGTGCGGGGGCACGCCGGGGAGACCTACAACGTGGCATCGGGAGAGGGGATCTCCCTGGAGCAGCTGTTCGACCGGCTCGCCGGCTTGATCGGCGTGCACCCGCTCACGGAGGCGGACCCGGATCTGGTGCGCGGCGGGGACATTCTCCACCTGGTGGGCGACGCGACGAAGCTCCGGGCCGCGACGGGGTGGGCGCCGCGGTATTCCCTCGACGCTACGCTGCGGGAGGTCGTCGATGCCCAGACGGACTGACCTCCGGCGCATTCTGCTGCTCGGCTCCGGTCCGATCGTGATCGGCCAGGCCGCCGAATTCGACTACTCGGGAACGCAGGCAGTGAAGGCCCTCAAGGAAGAGGGGTATGCGGTCGTGCTGGTGAACTCGAATCCGGCGACCATCATGACAGACCCCGAGCTGGCCGATCGGACGTACGTCGAGCCCGTCACGCCCGACTGGGTCCGCCGGGTGATCGAGCGCGAGCGCCCCGACGCGCTGCTCCCCACGATGGGCGGGCAGACGGCGTTGAACGTGGCGATGGCGCTGGTGCGGGACGGCACCCTGGACCGATTCGGGGTCGAGCTGATCGGGGCGAACGCGCGCGCCATCCAGATGGCCGAAGACCGGGCACAGTTCGCGGCGGCGATGCAGCGCATCGGGCTGGCCACGCCGGTGGGCAAGACGGTCACCAGCCTTGCCGAGGCGGTGGACGAGGTGGCCGAGACCGGCTACCCGGCGATCCTGCGGCCGTCGTTCACCCTTGGCGGGACGGGAGGCGGCGTCGCGTACAATCGCGCCGAGTTCGAGGAGATGGTGGAGCGCGCCCTCGAGCTGTCGCCGGTGCACACCACCCTGATCGAGCGCAGTGTGCTCGGGTGGAAGGAGTTCGAGCTCGAGGTGATGCGGGACCGCCGCGATAACGTCGTGATCGTGTGTTCGATCGAGAACGTCGACCCGATGGGCGTGCATACCGGCGACTCGATCACCGTCGCTCCCGCGATGACGCTCACGGACCGGGAGTACCAGCGGATGCGCGACGCCGCGATCGCCATCATCCGCGAGATCGGCGTGGAGGCGGGCGGGTGCAACATCCAGTTCGCGGTGAACCCCGCGGACGGCGAGATGCTGGTGATCGAGATGAACCCGCGCGTCTCGCGGTCGTCGGCGCTGGCATCGAAGGCCACGGGATTCCCGATCGCGCGCATCGGCGCCAAGCTGGCGGTGGGCTATACGCTCGACGAGCTGCCCAACGATATCACCCGGACCACGCCGGCGTCGTTCGAGCCGGTGCTGGACTACGTGGTGGTCAAGGTGCCCCGCTTCGCCTTCGAGAAGTTTCCCACCGCCGACTACCGGCTCACGACGCAGATGAAATCCGTGGGCGAGGCGATGGCGATCGGTCGTACCTTCAAGGAAGCGTTCCAGAAAGGCCTGCGAGCGCTCGAGGCCGGCCGCTCGGGCTGGGAAGCGGGGCAGACGCTGTCGGACGATCGCCTCACGAGCGACAGCCCCGAGGACCTGCGCGTCGCGCTGCGCACGCCCACGCCGGAGCGCATCTTCCAGATCAAGCGGGCGCTCGTCGCCGGCGTGTCGGTCGAGGACATCGCGGCGGCGTCCGGCATCGATCCGTGGTTCCTGTTCCAGCTGGCGGAGCTGCTCGTCGCCGAGCGCGAGTTCGTCGCCCTGCCGCAGCCGGGCGCCGCCGACCTGCGCCGCATGAAGCGCATGGGGTTCTCGGACCGCCAGCTCGCCGCGCTGCGCGGCACCACCGAGCAGGCGATGCGTGAGGCCCGCTGGCGCTGGGGCGTGCACCCCGCGTACAAGACGGTCGACACCTGCGCCGGCGAGTTTCCGTCGCGCACGCCCTACCTGTACAGCTCGTACGATGACGAGAACGAGTCGGAGCCGCTCGGCGGACAGGGGATCGTGATCCTGGGCAGCGGCCCCAACCGCATCGGCCAGGGTGTCGAGTTCGACTATTGCTGTGTCCGGGCCGGCCTGGCGTTTCGCGAGCTGGGCTTCAAGACCATCATGATCAACTCGAACCCGGAAACCGTGTCGACGGACTTCGACATCTCGGACAAGCTGTACTTCGAGCCGCTGACGCTCGAGGATGTGCTCGAGATCGTGCGGTGGGAGCGTCCCAAGGGCGTGGTGGTCCAGCTGGGCGGCCAGACCCCGCTGCGTCTCACCAAACCGCTCGAAGCGGCGGGCATCCCGATCCTCGGCACGCCGCCCGACTCCATCGACATCGCGGAGGATCGCGAGCGGTTCGAAGCGCTGGCCCGCCGGCTCGGCATCACCCAGCCCGCCAACGGCACCGCCCGCTCCGTGGACGCAGCGGTCGCCGCGGCGCAGCGGATCGGCTATCCGGTGCTGGTGCGCCCGTCGTACGTGCTGGGCGGACGGGCGATGGAGATCGTGTACGACGAAGGCTCGCTGCGGGCATACTTCGACAAGGCGGCCCGCGTGGCGCCGGAGCATCCCGTGCTGATCGACCGCTTCCTCGAGGACGCGTTCGAGGGGGACGTGGACGCGATCGCCGACGGCCGGCGCACGGTGATCGGCGGCGTGATGCAGCACATCGAGGACGCCGGGGTGCATTCGGGGGACTCGGCGTGCGTGCTGCCGCCCTATCTCATCGGGGACCGCCAGGTCGAGGAGATGCGCCGCTACACCCAGGCCTTCGCCCAGGCGCTCGGCGTGGTAGGACTCATCAACGTCCAATACGCCATCAAGGACGGGGTCGTGTACGTGCTCGAGGTGAACCCGCGGGCCTCGCGGACCGTCCCGTTCGTGAGCAAGGCGACGGGGGTGGCGCTCGCCAAGCTGGCGGCGGCGGTCATGGTGGGGCACACCCTGGACGAACTGGGCATTCCCGATGACCTTCCGCTCCCCGGGGTGGCGGTCAAGGAGGCCGTCTTCCCCTTCACGAAGCTCCCCGGCGTGGATACCATCCTGGGCCCGGAGATGCGCTCCACGGGGGAAGTGATGGGGCTGGCGGACAGTTTCGGGATGGCGTTCGCCAAGGCGCAGATCGCGGCCGACGGGAGCCTGCCGTTGTCGGGCGCGATCTTCGTGACGGTGAACGATTCGGACAAGCCCACCGTGCTGCCGATCGTCCGGCGGTTCCACGAGATGGGCTTCCGCATCGTGGCCACCGACGGCACCGCGCGGTATCTCCGGGCCCGGGGGGTCCCGGCCGAGCGGGTGGCCAAGGTGCACGAGGGGCGACCGAACGCGATCGACCTGATCGTGTCGGGCGAGGCGCAGCTACTGATCAACACGCCCCTCGGGAAGTTCACGCAGGCGGACGACTACGCGATCCGGCGGGCGGCGCTGATGCACCGCGTGCCGTACACGACGACGATGTCGGCGGCGAGTGCCGCCTGCGACGCGATCATCGCTCTGCGGAGCCGAACGGGTAGCGTGAGGAGTCTGCAAGAATGGCACGAAAAAACGACGGCCGAAAGACAGCCGCCAGCGGGCGCAAAGGCGCCGCAGCCAAGCCCCACGCCGGCCGTGCGGGCGTAAGCAAGCGGGCGGCGCAGCCGGCAGCGAAGGGTGTCAAGGGCGGCGCCAAGCCCGCCGCGGCGACGCCCGCCCCGGCCAAGGTCAAGTTCCGCGGCCGGGTGCTCGAGAACGAGCCGCTGGCGCGCTACACCACGTACCGGCTGGGCGGCCCGGCGCGGTACTTCGTCCTGCCCGCCGACCCGGACGACGTGGCCAAGGCGCTCGATCTGGCACAGGAGCGCGGGCTCCCGTGGCTCGCGCTCGGGCTGGGCTCGAACCTGCTGGTGAAGGACGCCGGCTTCCCGGGCGTCGTGATCCGCATCGGGAAGGGACTGGACCGCTTTGAGATGAAGGGGGCGACGGCGATCGTCGGCGCCGGGCTCGCCACGCCGCTGCTCGCGCGCCGCACGGCGGAGGCGGGATTCGCGGGGGTGGAGCGCTTCATCGGCATCCCGGGAACGGTGGGCGGCGGAGTGTACATGAACGCCGGTGCGCACGGGGCGGAGTTCGCCGAAGTGCTGACCGAAGCGACCGTGATGGACGCGAAGGGAAAGATCAAGCAGGTGCCGCGCAAGCAGATCTCGTTCAAATACCGCTCGTCCAACCTCGGCGCGGTGGTCGTGCTGGAGGCGAAGCTCGCCCTGATCGAGGAGCCACCGGCGAAGCTCAAGGAAATGCAGGCGCGCCTGTTCCGGTGGCGCAAGGCGGGCACGCCGTTCGACCAGCCGTGTTGCGGCTCGGTGTTCAAGAACCCCGGCGGCCCCCGCACGGCGGGGGTGCTGATCGACGAATGCGGCCTGAAGGGCTTCACGATCGGTGGCGCCCAGGTCTCGCCCCTGCACGCGAACTACATCGTCAATACGGGCAACGCCACCGCGAGCGACGTGCTCAAGGTCATCGAGCACGTACGCAAGACCGTCGCCAAGAAGACCAGCGTCGAGCTCGAGCTCGAGGTCAAGGTGATCGGCTAGATGGCGGACTATTTCGTCCACGAGTCGAGCTACGTCGACGCCGGCGCCCGGATCGGCAAGCACACGAAGGTCTGGCACTTTTGCCACGTCATGCCAGGCGCCGTCATCGGCGAGCGCTGCAGCCTCGGGCAGAATGTCGTCGTGATGCCCGGCACGCGCATCGGCAACAACGTGAAGATCCAGAACAACGTGTCGATTTACGAGGGCGTCACCCTCGAGGACGACGTGTTCTGCGGGCCGTCCTGTGTGTTCACCAACGTGATGAACCCCCGCAGCCACGTGTCGCGCAAGCACGAGTATCGTCCCACGCTCGTGAAGCGGGGCTCGTCCATCGGCGCGAACGCGACGATCGTGTGCGGTGTGACCCTCGGCGAGTACGCGTTCATCGGCGCGGGCGCCGTGGTGACGTCCGATGTCCCCTCCTATGCGCTCATGGTGGGCGTGCCGGCCCGCCGCGTGGGCTGGATGTGCCAATGCGGCGAGCGGTTGTCGGTGACATCGGGCCAGGCGGCGTGCGCCGTGTGCGGCTGCCGCTACCAGGAGACGAACGGCAGTCTGCGCGCGATTGCCCAACCCAGCCGGGTCGGGTAGCTGCGTGGCCCTCCTTTCGGACACCGGCGTCGTGAACGTGCCGCTCCTCGATCTGGTGGCGCAGTACCGCGCGATCAAGGACGAAGTCCTGCCCGCGCTCCAGGCGGTGATCGAGTCTCAGCAATTCGTCATGGGTCCGAGCGTCCCGCGGCTCGAGAGCGCCATCGCCGGGCTCGCCCACGCGAAGCACGGCATCGCGTGCGCCAGCGGCACCGACGCGCTGCTCCTGCCGCTCCAGGCGCTCGATCTGAAACCCGGGGACGAGGTGGTCACCACCCCGTTCACCTTCTTCGCCACCGCCGGTGCCATCCACAACGCCGGCGGGACGCCGGTGTTCGCGGACATCGAGCCGGGGACGCTCAATATCGATCCGGCCGCGGTGGAGGCGGTCCTCACGCCGCGCACCCGGGCCGTGATGCCGGTCCACCTGTACGGGCAGATGGCGGCTGTGGAACGGATGCTCCCGCTGGCGCGCGCACGGGGGCTCCGGGTGATCGAAGATGCCGCGCAGGCGATCGGGGCGCGGCGTCGGATCGACGGGCAGTGGCGGATGGCGGGCGAGCTGGGATGGGCGACGGGCTTTTCCTTCTTCCCCAGCAAGAATCTGGGCGCCTGGGGCGACGGCGGCATGATGGTCACGTCCGACGACGCGCTGGCGGAGCGGCTCCGCAAGCTGCGCCTGCACGGCGGCGCCAAACAGTACCACCACGACGAGGTGGGCACCAACTCACGACTCGACTCGCTCCAGGCCGCCGTGCTGCTCGCCAAGCTGCCGCACCTCGCGTCCTGGTCGGCCCGGCGCCGCGACCACGCGAGCTACTACGACAAGGGCCTGAGCGACATCCCGGGCGTCCGGGTGCCGGCGGTGGACCCGGCGAACGAGCACATCTACCATCAGTACACCGTGCGAGTCGAGCGCCGCGACGAGTTGCAGGCGCACCTCAAGGCCAAGGGCATCGGAAGCGCGGTCTATTATCCGGTGCCGCTCCACCTCCAGAACTGTTTCGCGCATCTGGGCTACAAGGCCGGCCGCCTGCCCCAGGCGGAGCGGGCCTGCCGGGAAGTGCTCTCGCTTCCGGTGTTCCCGGAGCTGACGCAGCAGCAGCTGGACCATGTGATCGAGACGATTCGTGGATTCTACCGGTGAGCCGGCTCAAGCTCGGCGTGATCGGGGCCGGAGCCTGGGGCAGGAACCACGTCCGCACCGCCGCGGGCCTCGCCGACGGCGAGCTGGCCGCGGTGTGCGACACGGACGCCAAGCGGCGGGAGCAGCTGGGCCGCCAATACCCGGGCGTGCACGTCACCGCCGACGCTTCCGACTTGATCGGCCGCGTGGAGGCCGTCGTCATCGCCGCGCCCGCGGCGACGCACGCGCGGCTCGCGCTGCAGTGTGTCGAGGCGGGGAAGCCGTGCCTGGTGGAGAAGCCGTTTGCCTTGAGCACACGCGATGCCGAAGCGGTGGCTCGCGCGGCGGGGGAGCGCCGCGTTCCCGTCCTCGCCGGTCACCTGCTGCTGTTCCACCCCGCGGTCGAGCGGCTGCGGGCCCTGGTGCAGGGGGGGGAGCTGGGTCGCATCTACTATCTTTATGGCCTGCGCGTGAATCTGGGCCAGATCCGAGCGGACGAGAACGCCCTGTGGAGCTTCGGTCCGCACGACGTATCCGTGGCACTGTACTTGCTGGGTGAGGCGCCGATACGCGTCGCGGCGCACGGCAAGAGCTATCTCCAACGCCAGGTTGAAGATGTGGTGTTCCTCACGATGGAGTTTGCCACCGGAGTGCTGGCGCACGTACAACTGTCTTGGCTGGATCCCCACAAGGAGCGGAAGCTGACGGTCGTCGGGGCGAAGCAGATGGTGGTATTCGACGATATGGAGGCGCGCGAGAAGCTTCGCATCTACGACAAAGGTGTCGAGCGCCCACCGGAGTACCGGTCGTACGGTGAAGCGCTGTCGATCCGGGAGGGTGACATCTTCATCCCGAGGATTCCCAACGTGGAGCCTCTCGCGGCGGAGCTGAATCACTTCGTGCGCGTCGCGCGCGGCGCGGAGCCGCCGCGCGCCGGCGCCGACGACGGAGTCCGCGTCGTGCGTGTGCTGGAGGCGGCGTCTCGCTCGCTCGCCTCGGGCGGAGCCCCGGTGGACCTGTGACCGCCACGGCATCGTCCGCCGCCGACTTGCTGGTCGCCAAGACGCAGGACCGCTCGGCGCTGATCGGGATCGTCGGGCTGGGGTACGTGGGCCTGCCGCTCGCCATGGAGTTCGCGCGGGCCGGGTTCCGCGTGCTCGGGTTCGACGTGAGTCGGGTCGTGGTCGAGGGTTTGAACCAGGGGCGCTCGCACGTCCAGGACGTGGCGAGCGCCGATGTGGCGCGCTTCGCCCAGGTGGGAAAGTTCGCAGCGACGGCGGATCTGGCACGGCTGCGCGAGCCCGACGTGGTGTCGGTATGCGTCCCGACCCCCTTGTCCAAGACAAAGGACCCCGACGTGAGCTACGTGCTCGCGGCGACCACTTCTATCAAGCAGGCGCTGCGGCGCGGGCAGCTCATCGTGCTGGAATCGACCACGTACCCTGGCACTACGCGCGAACTGATGCTGCCGGCGCTCGAGGAGACGGGTCTCAAGGTCGGAGAGGACTTCTTCCTGGCGTTTTCGCCGGAGCGCGTGGACCCGGGCAACGGCAAGTGGAACACCCACAACACGCCGAAGGTGGTGGGGGGTATCACCGAGACCTGTCGCCGCGTGGCGATGGCCGTGTACGAGCCGGCCATCGAGATGCTCGTCCCCGTCTCGTCCACCGAGGCGGCCGAGCTGGTGAAGATCCTCGAGAACACCTTCCGCAGCGTGAACATCGGGCTCGTCAACGAGATGGCGATCGTGTGCGAGAAGCTCGGCGTGGATGTGTGGGAGGTGATCGAAGCGGCTGCGACCAAGCCGTTCGGGTTCATGAAATTCACGCCCGGCCCCGGCGTCGGCGGGCACTGCATCCCGCTCGACCCGCACTACCTCGCCTGGAAGATGCGCACGCTGAACTACCGCACCCGCTTCATCGAGCTGGCGGGGGAAATCAACGCGGCCATGCCGGAGTACTGGGTGGGGCAGATCGTGGATCGTCTCAACGAGCAGGGGCGCGCGGCGCGGGGCAGCACGGTGCTGGTGCTGGGCGTCGCGTACAAGAAGGATATCGACGACGTCCGTGAGAGCCCGGCGCTCGACGTGATCCGTCTGCTGCAGCAGCGCGGTGCGGTGGTCCGGTATCACGATCCCCACGTGCGCAAGCTCAGGGACGAAGCCATCGACCTGGCCTCCACGCCCCTCACGGCGGAGACGCTCGCCGGCGCGGACTGCGTGGTGATCGTCACAGATCACTCGGACGTCGATTACGCACTGGTGGCGCGCAGCGCGCGCCTGGTCGTCGACACCCGCAACGCGCTGGCCCGGCAACGGCGGCGGGAGGAGCGATGAAAGTCGCCGTCGTAGGCACGGGATACGTGGGCCTGGTCGCCGGGGCCTGCCTGGCGGAGACGGGGAACGACGTGGTGGGCGCGGACCTGGACGCCGCGAAAATCGAGGCGCTCCGTCACAATCGCCTGCCGATCTACGAGCCGGGGCTCGAGCCGCTGGTGACGCGCAACCAGCGTGACGGGCGACTGCGGTTCACGACCGATGTCGGCGCCGCGGTCGAGACCTCCGACGTAATCTTCATCGCGGTCGGCACGCCGCCCGACGAAGACGGCTCCGCGGACCTGACGCACGTGCTCGACGTCGCTACGACCATCGGTCGCCACATGAACCGCTCGAAGCTGGTGGTCACCAAGAGCACGGTGCCGGTTGGCACGGCCCAGAAGGTGCGGGCGGCGATCGCAGCGCAGACCACGACCCCGTTTCAGGTGTGCGCCAACCCCGAGTTCCTGAAGGAAGGCGCGGCGGTCGAGGATTTCATGAAGCCGGACCGCGTCATCGTCGGGGTGGATTCGCAGGAAGCGGCCCAGCTGATCGGCGAGCTGTACGCGCCCTTCGTGCGGACGGGCAACCCCATCATCTTCATGGACCTCGCCTCGGCGGAGATGACGAAGTACGCGGCCAACGCGATGCTCGCCACCCGGATCTCGTTCATGAACCAGATCGCGCGGCTGTGCGACGCCGTGGGCGCCGACGTCACGCTGGTCCGGAAGGGCATCGGATCGGACCGGCGCATCGGCCCGGCGTTCCTGTTCCCGGGTCCTGGCTACGGTGGATCGTGCTTCCCCAAGGACGTGAAGGCGCTGATCCGCACCGGACAGGACTGCGGCGTGTCGCTCGACGTGCTCGAGTCGGTCGAGGCGGCGAACGAGCGCCAGAAACGGGTGCTGTACGAGAAGCTGGCCCGCCACTTCGGCGGCAAGCTGCGCAACGTCACCGTGGCGGTGTGGGGCCTCGCCTTCAAGGCCGAGACCGACGACGTGCGCGAGAGCCCGGCCTTGGTGCTCGCCGGCCAGCTGCTCGAGGCGGGGGCGCGCGTGCGCGCCCACGATCCGGCCGCGATGGAGACTGCCCGCCGCGAGCTGGGCGACCGGATCACCTACGCGGGCACCGCCTATGAAGCGCTCGAGGGCGCGGCCGCGCTCGTGATCGTGACCGAGTGGCTCGAGTATCGCAACCCCGATTTCGGCCGGATCAAGCAGGCGTTGTCGCGGTCCCTGATCGTGGATGGACGCAACCTGTACGACCCACAGCGTCTCGCCCGTCTCGGGTTCGTGTACGAAAGCATCGGCCGCCCGGTCGCATGCGCGTCCTCGTAACCGGGGCCGCGGGGTTTCTCGGGTCGCATCTGTGCGACCGGTTGCTGGCAGAGGGTCACCGCGTCGTCGGGATGGACAATTTCCTCACCGGTAACCCCGCCAACATCGCCCACCTCCGCAAGCATCCCAGTTTTCAGTTCGTGCTCCACGATGTCGCGAACTTCGTCGAAGTCCAGGGTCCGCTCGACGGGGTGCTCCACTTCGCGAGTCCGGCGAGTCCGGTCGACTACCTCGACTATCCCATTCAGACGCTCAAAGTCGGCTCGCTCGGGACCCACAAGGCGCTGGGCCTGTCACGGGCCAAGGGCGCGCGCTTCCTGCTCGCGTCGACTTCGGAAGTCTACGGCGACCCGCTGGTGCATCCCCAGCCGGAGAGCTACTGGGGGAACGTGAACCCGGTCGGCCCGCGCGGCGTGTACGACGAAGCCAAGCGCTTTGCGGAAGCGATGACCATGGCCTATCATCGCTACCACAAGCTCGACACACGCGTCGTCCGCATCTTCAACACGTACGGACCGCGCATGCGCCCCAAGGACGGTCGGGTGGTGTCGAACTTCATCGTGCAGGCGCTCAAGGGCGATCCGCTCACCGTGTACGGCGACGGGTCGCAGACCCGCTCCTTCTGCTACGTGGACGATCTGATCGATGGGATCGTCCGGTTGTTCGAGCGCGGCGGCGCGGATCCGACGAACATCGGGAACCCCCACGAGTTTACCGTGCGCCAGCTCGCCGAGCTGGTGCTGCGCCTCACGGGCAGCCGGAGCGCGATCGTCGAGCAGCCGCTCCCCACCGACGATCCCAAGGTACGCCAGCCCGACATCCGCCACGCCCGCGAGACGCTCGAGTGGGAGCCGCGCGTGTCGCTCGAGGACGGCCTGCGCCGCACGATCGAGTACTTCCGCGGCATCGTGGGATGAGCCCGCGGGTGCTGGTCACGGGCGCGGCGGGGTTCATCGCTTCGCACGTGGCCGAAGCCCTGGTGGCGCGAGGCGACGAGGTCGTGGCCCTGGACAACTTCGACGCGTTCTACGCCCGCGCGATGAAGGAGCGAAACCTCGAGACGCTGCGGCGCGGCAAGGGATTCCGCTTCGTGGAGGCCGACATCGTGCGCGACCCGCTGCCGCTCGAGGGCGTTTCGGTGGTGGTGCACCTCGCGGCACGCCCGGGCGTCCGTCCCTCGCTCGAAGACCCCGCGTCCTACTGCGAGACGAACGTGACCGGAACCGTGCGGGTGTTCGAGGCCGCCCGGCGCGCCGGGATCCGGCAGGTGGTGTTCGGCTCGTCGTCGTCGGTGTACGGCGACACGACCCCCGCCCCGTTCAGCGAGGAGGCCCCCGCTGTCGCGCCGATCTCCCCCTACGCCGCCAGCAAGCGCGCCGGGGAGCTGGTGGCGCACGCCTTCGCGCACCTGTACGGTATGCAGATCGCCTGCCTCCGCTTCTTCACGGTGTACGGGCCCCGCCAGCGGCCGGACCTGGCCATCCATCGTTTCACGGACCTGATCGCCCGAGGACAGCCGGTGCGCATGCACGGCGATGGGTCGAGCGAGCGGGACTATACCTATATTACGGATTGCGTCGACGGGGTCCTGGCGGCCATGGCCTGGACCGAGCGTGCCCGGTCGGGCGGCATCGCCGAGCCGATCAACATCGGCGGGGGGGCCCGAGTGCGGCTGGATCGGCTGATCGAGCTGATCGGACGCGCGCTCGGCCGCGAGGTGCGGATCGAGCGCCACGGCGATCAGCCGGGGGACGTGCGGCTCACGGACGCCGACCTGCGGCGCGCCGGCCGGGAGCTCGGGTTCCGGCCCAAAGTCGGCATCGAAGAAGGGATTCGACTCTTCGTCCGCTGGTACGAGGCGATGCATGGACGTCAGTCCTGAGCATCTGGTGGCGCAGGCCCGGGAGCGATTTCAGCTCCAGGACTACTACGGCGCGATTCACCTCTTGGAAGAGGTGATCGCGACGGGCCGGGCGTTCGCCGATGCGCACCACCTGCTCGGGCTGTCGTACTCGCTGGTGGGCCAGCAGGACGCGGCGCTGGCGCAACTGGACCGCGCGCTCGCGTTGAACCCGCATTACGTCGAGGCGCTGGTGCACCGCGCGCTCGTGTTGAACGAGTTGGGGCGCGAAGCCGAGGCCGATGCGGCGTTCCGGCGCGCCGCGCAAATCGGCGGCGTACCGCGGCAGGGCTATCCGGCGCACGTCGCCGCCAAGCTCGCGAACCAGCACGCGCGCCTGGGGGACGCGTACCTCGAGTCGGGCGGGCTGGCGACGGCGATCGATCAGTACCAGGCGGCGCTTGCGCTCGGACCCGCGTTTCACGACCTGCGGTATAAACTGGGACGCATGCTGCTCGAGGCGGGACGCGCCTTGGACGCACGAGAGCACTTCGAAATCATCGTACGGGCGCGCCCCAACTATCTGGACGCCGCCGCGATGCTGGGGCTCGCCTGCTACCTCGCGGGCGACGGGCTCGCGGCCAGGGCCGTGTGGGAAGACTGCCGCGAGCGCCGGCCCGAGGATCCGCGCGTGGAAGCCTACCTGGCCATGCTGGCCCGCAACGACACAGCTGCCCAGGTTCCCGCGGGTGCGGCCGCGTCGCCGGACAGCGGTCCCCCGCCCGCGCCCTCCGGAGACGGCGGCCCCGAGGGTACCGGCGGGCGGGGGCGGGGCGGACGGAAGACGCCCCCCCTCCAGTGAGCCGCTGGGTCGTTGTGGGCGTCGCACTGGCGCTCGCGTGCCAGCCCAGCGCCGCCGACCACGAGGAGCTGGGGGACCGCTGGTACGGAGGCGGTTCCTATCGTGACGCCCTGGCCGAGTATCAGCTCGGCCTCAAGGCGCACCCGGGAGACCCGGACCTCGAGGCGAAGCTGGGAGCGGCCGCGCTGCATGTGGGCGACTACGCGACGGCGGTGAACGCCTACATCGCCCTGGGTGAGGGAGACCGCTCGCGCGCCGGCGAGGCCGCGGACGGGCTGGAGCGCACCGCCCGGGCCGCGCTCGCCGCGAACGACCGGAGCGACGCCGCCCGCGGGCTGGCGGGCCTGCGCGCGGTGGCGCCTACCCGGCCGCTGGGGCGCTACGCCCGCCTCGCGGCCTTGGACGCCGCCGAGCGCGGCGACACGGCCGGCGCCATGGCGCTGCTGCCGGGCGCCGCCGCCGCCGCCGGCGATCCGCGCTTGACCGATTCGCTGCTGTACGTGTACGGCATGGCAGCGGTGCGAGCGCACGCCTGCAGCACCGCGGTGCCGGTGTTCGAAGGGATCATTCGGCGCCAGCGCGAACCGGCCGTCGCGGACGGCGCGCGCGAGGGGCTGGGGCTGTGCGCGCTGGTCGAGGGGCAACGGCTGCTGGCGGCCGGCAAACCGGCCGAGGCCGAGGACTGGTTCCGCCGGGCGACGGCGCCGGGTGCGCCGGCCGACGTGGTGCGGGGAGCGTTCCTGGGCCTCGGCGACGTCAAGCTCGCGCAGGGCGACGTGGCGGGCGCGCTCGAGAGCTATCAACAGGCGCTCGCGGGCGGCACCCCCGGGGACACACTCACGCAGCGCGCGCAGGACAAGATCAATGCGCTGGGGAAAGCGGACGCGCCGTCCCCCAACCCGCCCAAACAACCATGAGGACGATGCGCTACGCCGTGCTGATCGGCTGCGCCGCGGTGACGGCATGCCACCATGGAGCGCGGATCCAGCCCGCTCCCGATCCCGTCGCCGAGCTGGCCCGGGCACGCGCGCAGTTTCGCCGCGGCGACTTCGGCAAGGCGCTGGTCTCCTTCCGGCGTCTGAGCTACGAGCTCAGTCCCACCGAGCCCGAGCTGGCCGAGGTGAAATACAACCTGGCCGAGTGCGCGTTCCAGACGGGCGACCGGGTCCAGGCGGCGCACGACTTCCGGCAGGTCGCCGATCAGTTCCCCGCGAGCCCGTACGCGCCCCTCGCGCTGCTGCGCGCCGGCGATGCGAACCTGCGGCTGTGGCGCAAGCCCGAGCTCGATCCCTCGTACGGGGAGAGCGCCCTCGCGATCTACCAGGAGCTCGCCGGACGGTATCCCGGAACGGACGCCGCGGCCCGAGCCCAGCTGCACGTCCAGCAGCTGCGCGAGTGGTTCGCGCTGAAGGATTACAAGAACGGCATGTTCTATTTCCGCCGGCGCGCCTTCGATTCCGCCATCATCTATTTCAAGGACGTCATCGCCAACTACCAGGGGACGGCGCGCGTCGCCGACGCCCTGATGCGCCTGGTGGACTCCTACCGCGCGATCGGGTACACGGACGAGCTGAAGGAGACGTGCGGGACGTTGCGCAAGTACTACCCGCAGACCGCGGGGCTCGGCGCGTCCTGCCCGGCCGACTCGAGCACGGCGACGCCCTCCTGACCGCGCTGCAGGCGTTGTTCGGCGGGTCGTTCGATCCCGTGCACGTCGGGCACCTGGTCGCGGCGGAGACGGTGGGCGAAGCGCTCGACGCCACCATCCGGTTTCTGCCGGCGCGGGAGCAGCCGCTCAAGCGCGCGGGCCACGCCCCCCACGGTGCCAGCCCCGAGGAGCGGGCGGAGATGCTGGAGCTCGCCGTGGCCGGCAACCCGCGTCTCACCGTCGAGCGGATCGAGCTGACGCTGCCGACGCCGTCGTACACGGTCCGCACGCTGCGGGCCCTGGCGCAGCGGGAGCCCGGGAACCGCTTCACGTTACTGCTGGGGGCCGATGCGGCGGCGGAGCTCGGGGCCTGGTTCGAGATCGACGCGCTCCGGCAGCTCGCCGACGTGGTCGTGTTCGCGCGGCCGGGAGCGCCGGCGCCGCGCCATCCGGCGATCAGCCGAACGGTCGAAGTGCCGGCGCTGGACGTCTCTGCGACGCTGATTCGGGAGCGCGTGCGGCAGGCCCGCTCGATTCGCTACCTCGTGCCCGACGCGGTGCGCGACTATATCGCCGCGCGGGGGCTGTACCGGAAATAGCGGCCGAAATAGCGGCCGAAATAGAGGTTTGATGGTCAAGAGCTGGTTCACCAAGATCGTCGGCACGCGCTTCCAGCGCGAGATGAAGCGCATCCGTCCGATCGTGGACGCGATTCATCGTGACGAGGAGCGCCTCAAGACGCTCTCGGATACCGAGCTGCAGGCGCAGACCCCGAAGCTGCGCGGGCTCGTGGCGGAGCGCACCGGCGTGCTGGCGGCGGAGGTGGCGCGTCTCAAGCGGGAAAAGCACGAGTGCCCCGAGGCGGAGCAGCGTGCGGTGCTGAGCGAGCAGCTCTCGCGGGCCGAGTCGGCCTACGTGAAGGAGCTGCAGGTTACCCTCAACGACGTGCTGCCGGAGGCGTTCGCCACGGTGCGTGAGGCGTGCCGCCGTCTGGTGGGCAGTGAAGTCGTGGTGACGGGGCACGCGCTCAAATGGGACATGGTGCCCTACGACGTGCAGCTCATCGGCGGCATCGTGCTGCACCAGGGCAAGATCGCCGAGATGGCCACCGGTGAGGGGAAGACGCTCGTGGCCACGCTGCCGCTGTACCTGAACGCCCTGGCGGGGCGGGGTGCGCATCTCGTCACCGTCAACAACTACCTCGCCCGGCGCGACTCGCAGTGGATGGGTCACCTGTTCACGTGGCTCGGCCTCACCGTGGGTTGCATCGACGACACGGAGCCGTCGACGCCGGCGCGGCGCGCGGCGTATCAGTGCGACATCACGTACGGGACGAACAACGAGTTCGGCTTCGACTACCTGCGCGACAACATGGTGTTCTCGCTCGAGCAGCGCGTCCAACGGACCCATGCCTACGCGATCATCGACGAGGTGGACTCGATCCTGATCGACGAAGCCCGCACCCCGCTGATCATCTCGGGACCGGTGGGCAGCGAGTCGGACGAAAAGTACGCGCAGTTCAACGCCCAGGTCGTACAGCTCGTCCGCAAGCAGACCGCCGTCGCGAACGACCTCATCGGCCGGGCGGAGCCCTTGATCGGCAACGACAAGACGGCGTACGAGGGCGCGACGCTCCTGTACCAGGCCCAGCTCGGGATGCCGAAGAACAAGAAACTGTTGAAGCTGCTGCAAGAGCCCGGCGTGAAGTCGCAGGTGCAGCGCGTGGAGCTCGACGTGCTGGCCGACCGGAAGCAGCCGGCCCGGGATCAGAAGCTGCGCCACATCGAAGACGAGCTGTACTTCGTGCTCGACGAGCGCGGCCACTCGGTCCACCTCACCGAGCAGGGCGTCGAAACGATGTCGCCCCAGGACCCCAACCTGTTCGTGGTGCCGGACATCTCGCACGCCGTGCACGAGATCGATCACGACGAGCACCTCTCCCCCAAGGAGAAGATCGAGCGGCGCCGCCAGGTGGAGGGCGAGTACGCCCTGAAGAGCGAGACGCTGCACATCATCCACAAGCTGCTGCAGGCGCATGCGCTGTACGAGCGCGAGGTGGACTACGTCGTGCAGGAGGGCAAGGTCCTCATCGTCGACGAGTTCACGGGTCGGCTGATGCACGGGCGGCGCTGGTCGGAGGGGCTGCACCAGGCCGTGGAGGCCAAAGAAGGCGTGGCGGTGCAGGAGGAGAGCCAGACGCTCGCCACCATCACGATCCAGAACTACTTCCGGATGTACGACAAGCTCGCCGGTATGACGGGCACGGCCGAGACCGAGGAGACCGAGTTCTTCCAGATCTACGGGCTCGAGGTGGTGGTCATCCCCACCAACCGGCCGGTGCGGCGCATCGACAAGCACGACCTCATCTACAAGACCCGGCGCGAGAAGTACAACGCCCTCATGGACGAGGTGGACCGGCAGCACAAGCGCGGGCTGCCGGTGCTGGTGGGGACCGTGAGCGTCGACGTGTCGGAGACGCTGTCCCGCATGCTCAAGCGGCGCGGCCTGCGCCACGAAGTGCTGAACGCCAAGTACCACGAGCGCGAGGCCGAAATCGTCGCCCAGGCCGGCCAGCCGGCGTCGATCACGATCGCCACCAACATGGCCGGCCGCGGCACCGACATCAAACTCGGCCCCGGCGTCAAGAAATGTCAGGTGTGCGGCATCACCGCCCACCAGGCCCCGTTCGGACAGCAGATCGAGAAGCCCGACCTGAGCCCCGAGGAGATCCAGCGGCTGCAGTGCCAGGAAGACCCGCCGTGCGGCCTGGTCATCGTGGGCACGGAGCGGCACGAGGCGCGGCGCATCGACCGCCAGCTGCGCGGCCGCTCCGGCCGTCAGGGCGATCCCGGGCAGAGCGTGTTCTACCTGTCGCTCGAGGACGACCTGATGCGGCTGTTCGGCTCGGACCGCATCGCGCGCTGGATGGACCGCACCGGGGCCGAGGAGGGCGAGGTCATCACGCACCCGTGGGTGACGAGCGCCATCGGCCAGGCCCAGAAGCGGGTCGAGCTGCAGAACTTCCAGGCCCGGAAGAAGCTGCTCGAGTACGACGACGTCATGAACCAGCAGCGCGAGGTGATCTACTCCCTGCGGTTGTTCGCGCTCGAGGGGGGCGAAGAGCTGCGGGCCGAGGCGGTGCGCATGATCGAGCAGGCGGTCGAGCGCCTGGCGGACGAGCTGATCGGCGACGCCAAGGACGCCTACCAGTGGGATCGGGCGCTCATGGAGACCGAGTTTCTGCTCAAGTTCTTGATCTCGATCCCCGGGCTGACCGATCCCGCGAACATCCGCAGCCGCGACGACCTGGTGCGCGCCGCGCAACAGGCGGGGCGGGCCGCGTTCGAGGCCAAGCTCGAGTACTTCAAGGAAATCGAGGCGAAGGTCGGGGCCCAGAACCTGGGCGGCCAGGCGCTGTCGCACATCATGCTGACGGTGATCGACGAGAAGTGGAAGGATCACCTGTACGATCTGGACCAGCTCAAGGCGGCGATCCAGTACCGCGCCTGGGGCCAGAAGGACCCGCTCATCGAGTACAAGCAGGAAGGGTACGACATGTTCGTCGGGCTGATGCGGGACGTGCACGCGACCTTCGCCGAGCGCTGGCTCAAGCTGCAGATCGAGCTCGGGCCGCCGCCCGGCGACGTCGGCGGGCCGGGCGTGCGCGGTCCGCGGCCCGGGCCCGTGGGCGGGCCGCGCCGCTCCACGCCCATGGTGGCCTCGAAGGCCGAGGCCGACGGGCTGATCCGCGGCGACACGCCCGCGGTGCCCAAGGCGGCCCCGGGCGCAGCCGTTCCGAACCCCTACGCCGGCGTCGGTCGCAACGACCCGTGCCCCTGCGGGAGCGGCAAGAAGTTCAAGAAGTGCCACGGGGCGGCCTAAACGCGGAACGCAGAACGCGGAACGCGGAACAGGCGGGCCGACCTCGTTAGTGCTGTTCCGCGTTCCGACTTCCGCGTTCCGCGCTATTCGGGTACCGGGATATCGCCCGGCCCCACCTACGTTTCCCCCATGCCTCTCCGCCTTTCCGAGCACCCCCAGCACGACCGGCCGCGCGAGCGGCTCTGGAGCGTGGGCCCCGCCGCCCTGACGGGGCAGGAGCTCCTGGCGATTCTCCTGGGGACGGGGTCCAGTGGACGTGACGCGCTCGCGGTGGCGGGCGACGTGCTGGCGCGCGTGGAGGGCTCGTTACGACGCCTCGCGGGGCGGCCTTCGGCGGAATTGGCGAAGGTCCCGGGGGTGGGACGGACCAAGGCCGCCCGCGTCGCCGCAGCGCTCGAATTGGGGCGCCGCGTGGGGACCGAAACGGAGCCGCCCCCGGAGCGGGTGCGGGGACCGGCGGACGTGCAGCGCTTTTACGGGACGCGACTGCGGGATCTCGCGGTGGAGGAGTTCCACGTGCTGGCGCTGGGCAGCCAGAGTCAAATCCTGGGCGACCTGTTGATCACGCGGGGGATCTTGAACAGCTCGCTGGTGCACCCGCGGGAGGTGTTCCGGGCGGCGATCGCCGAGGCGGCGGCCGGGATCATCGTCGTGCACAACCACCCGAGCGGCGACCCCACGCCCTCGGCCGACGACCGCGCGGTCACGCGTGTACGATCATGTGATCGTGGGAGGCGCTCGCTACGTGAGTTTCGCGGAGGCCGGATTGCTGTAGGCCGGCGGAAAACGGCTATCGCCCGCCGTGTCGCTCCTCGTCGTTGTCAGGCGTCAGCACGGAATGGCCCGATCGGTCGGCTCGCAGCGTTAACCGCGCCACGCTCCGCCCCAGCCGTTGCCCCGCTTCGATGTCGAAGCGGTAATGGATGCCGCCGTACATGCGCGACAACCCTGCCTCGGTGACCATCGCGCTCAATTCACGCCGTTGCTCGGGGAAGAACGCGCCCAACACCGCCGCGGCCGACGAGGAGATGCAGCTGTGGCCGGACGGATAGGATGGGTGGTTGGGCTTCCCGACCGCGGCAACGACGGTGATCCCGGGGTCCGCCTGCCACGGCCGGATGAACCAGTACGTCTCCTTCGCGTCCCAGCACCCGATTTGCGCGTCGAACATCGAGGCGCTGAGCAACGCATAGAGGTGGGTCGCCTGCCGCTCGGAGAAGCTGTGCGAATTAATGCCGTCGGTCGCGACCTGGAGCCAGAATCCCGCGGTCGTGGGTGTACCCGCGCCCTGCGCCCAGAACGTAGCGATCTCGATCTGCTCGGCGGTACGAGTGTCGGAGATGTGCCGGATCTCCGCCAGTGCCGCCAGGAAGTCCCCAGACCCGAACGCCGGCGGAGGGCCCGGCCGAAACTGGCGCGCAGACTTGAGGAACCAGGGACGCACGCCGGGCAACGGCCCGCCGCCGATGGTCGCGGGGGTCGTGTTGCTGATCCACAACCCGGCGCCCACCGGAATGGTCCCGCCGAACGGCGTGGAGAAGCCGTCCGTTCGCGCTCGTGCCACGATCCCGGCGCCCACCGCGCGGCCGATGACTTCGCCCCGCGCAAACCCGGGACCTGCGCCCCTCTGTGCCTTCACCGTGTCCTCGAGCGCCTGTGCCTGAGAAGGGAACAGATAGCTCAGCACAGTTGCCGACGCACCGGCGACGGCGCCGGCATCGGACCCATCACGGCTACGCCCGTCCCGCTTGCTGCCTTCGGCCCGTTGCACCGCCAGGTATTGTGCGACACCGAGCAGGGAGTACGCCCGCGTCGACACGACGGCTGCCAGGTTGGCCTGTGCGACCAGGTTTGCCTCGATCGCCTGCCACCCCGGACTGGCTAGTTCTTCCGTGGCGGGGGCGCTGCGCGATGCGACGACGGGTGCCGTCAAGCTGGCCGGGTCCGCGTCGGGCTGACAGGCCAGGATGGGCGCCACGGCTGCAACCACGAACAGCGCGCGACGTGAGACGGTCGAGTGGGATCGCATGGGACCCTCTGAGGAGTTGCTTCATCATAGGTGGCCGGAGCGACCGCGGCGAGAGGGCCCTTAAAGCATTAGAGGACGGCCTATTATGGGAGTTCGCCTTGCGCTTGTCGTGCCCGCGTTGACGACGTGACCGCGTCTCGCCATCCTCCACAGGTGACCAGTACCGCCCCCCTGCTCGCCCCCGAGCTCGCCCGGGCCGTGGCGTTGCAGCGCGACCGCCTCGACCTCGACCTGTTGGCGCGCGCCTATGGCCTGAGCGCCCAGGCGCACCGTGGGCAGAAGCGCCAATCGGGCGACGACTACGTGTCGCACAGCGTCGCCGTGGCCACGATTCTGGCCGAGCAGCAGATGGACTCGGTCACGATCGCGGCGGCGCTGCTGCACGACGTCGTGGAAGACTCGGACGTCTCGGTCGAAGACATCCGCCGCACCTTCGGGCCCGAGGTCGCGGAGCTGGTCGACGGCCTCACCAAGCTCTCGACCCTCACGTTCCGCTCGACCGCCGAGGAACAGGCTGAGAACTACCGCAAGCTGCTGCTCTCGGTCGCCAAGGACGCCCGGGTCATCATCATCAAGCTGGCGGATCGACTGCACAACATGCGGACGCTGGAGCACCTCGATGCCGACAAGCAGCACCGCATCGCGCTCGAGACGCGCGAGATCTACGCGCCGCTGGCGCACCGCTTCGGCATGGCCGGGGTCAAAGCGGAGCTCGAGGACCTGGCGTTCAAGTTCCTCGAGCCCGAGGACTACCGCACGCTGGCGCGCAACGTCAAAGCGAAAAAGGTCGAGCGCGAGCGCACGATCGAGCGGCTGCGCGGGCCGCTGGGCGACGCGCTGCGCGAGGCGGGCCTCGCCGACATCGAGATCACCGGTCGGCCCAAGAACCTGTGGTCGGTCTACAAGAAGATGCGCAAGCGGGGCAAGCCGTTCGAGGAGATCTACGACTTGCTCGCCGTGCGCGTGCTCGTGAACGACATCCCCGAGTGCTACCACGTGCTCGGCGCGATCCATCACAGCTGGACCCCGCTCCAGGAACGGATCAAGGACTACATCGCGAGCCCCAAGTCCAACGGGTACCAGTCGCTCCACACCACCGTATTCGGCCCCGCGGGCCAGCTCTACGAGATCCAGATCCGCACCCGTGAGATGCACCACACGGCGGAATACGGCATCGCGGCCCATTGGCTTTTCAAGGAAGGGCGCAAGAGCCCCGACGAGCTGGACCGGCACCTCGCGTGGTTCCGCCAGCTGCTCGAGCTACAGCAGGACGCGCACACGCCAGAGGAATTCCTCGAGTTCCTCAAGGTCGACCTGTACCAGGACGAGATCTTCGTGTTCACGCCGCGCGGCGACGTGAAGCGGCTCCCCAAGGGCGCCACGCCCATCGATTTCGCCTTCGCGGTGCATACCGAGGTCGGCCAACGCTGCCAGGGCGCCCGCATCAACGGCCGCATCGCGCCGCTGCACCGGCCCCTCAAGAACGGCGACACGGTGGAGGTGATGACGAGCCCGCAGGCGAAGCCCTCGCGCGACTGGCTGGCGCACGTACAGACCGCGCGGGCGCGCCACAAGATCCGTCAGTGGATCCGCCAGGAGGAGCACGAGAAGAGTCTCGAGCTGGGTCGCGAGATCCTGGCGCGCGAGGTACGGCGTCGCCGGCTCGAGGTCCCCGGCGCCGAGCGGTTGGAGCGGGCCGCCGCGACGCTGTCGGGGGGCACGGGGGAGCAGCTCCAGGCCGCGCTCGGGCGCGGCGACCTGGCCCTGGGCACGCTGATGCGGGCGCTCTACCCCGACCTCCCCGCCGACGACCTGCAGGCACCGAGGCCCACGGCCTTCGGGCGCGTGATCGAGCGGCTCCGGCTGGGCCGGGGCATCAAGATCCAGGGAGTGGACGGGCTGATGGTGCGGTATGCCCAATGCTGCCAGCCGGTCCCGGGCGACCCGGTGGTCGGCTACGTCACGCAGGGGCGGGGCATCTCGATCCATCGCTCGGACTGCCCCAACCTGCTGGTGCTCTCGACCGAGGCGGAGCGCCGTATCGACATCGATTGGCAGGAGTCCGAGGGCGAGACGTTCGTGGTCCGCCTGGCGGTGAGCGGGGAAGACCGGCGCGGCCTGTACGCCGACATCTGCACGGCCATCAGCGAGTCCGGTACCAACATCCGCTCCGCGGAGATCTCGACGCGGGACGGCGCCGTGTTCGGCTCCGTGCTGGTCGAGGTGGAGAACCAGACCCACCTGAGCAAGGTGATCCGGGCCATCCGGCGCGTGAAAGGCGTGATGGAAGTGTCGCGCCGTGAATCGGGCCCCCAGACCCAGCCCGTCGTCGGTTAACTTTCAGCGATGCCCTTCGATCTCGTGTCCCCGTTCACGCCGGCGGGGGATCAGCCGCGCGCCATCCGGGAGCTGTCGGCGGGCCTCGCGCGGGACGACCGCTACCAGACGCTGCTCGGCGTGACCGGCTCGGGCAAGACGATGACGATGGCGCACGTCATCGCCGGGTTCGGACGCCCCACGCTCGTGCTGTCGCACAACAAGACCCTCGCGGCCCAGTTGTACGGCGAGCTCAAGTCGTTTTTCCCCCGCAGCGCCGTGGAATTCTTCATTTCGTACTACGACTACTACCAGCCCGAGGCGTACGTGCCGCATACCGACACCTACATCGCCAAGGACTCGTCGATCAACGACGACATCGACCGGCTGCGGCTGCGGGCCACGTCGAGCCTGATGGAGCGCGAGGACGTGGTGATCGTGGCGAGCGTCTCGGCCATCTACGGCCTGGGCGATCCCGAGATGTACCGCCAGCGCCTCGTGACGGCCAGCGTGGGCGAGGAGCGCGGGCGGGACGCCTTGCTCGAGGACCTGGTGGGGGTGCAGTACCAGCGGAACGACGTCGCGTTCGAGCGCGGCACGTTTCGCGTGCGGGGCGACACGATCGAAGTGTTCCCGGCCTACGACGAGCAGGCGGTGCGGATCGAATTCTGGGGCGATACGGTGGAGCGCATCGCGAAGATCGATCCGCTGACCGGCGACACGATCATCGAGCTGCCGCGCGCCGCCGTCTACCCCGCCACCCACTTCGTGACCGAGCGCCCCACCATCCAGCGCGCCGTCACCGCCATCCGGGCGGAGCTCACGGAGCGTCTCGCGGAGCTGCGGGCCCGCAACAAGCTGCTCGAAGCGCAGCGCCTCGAGTCGCGTACCAACTTCGACATCGACATGCTGCTCGAGGTGGGGCGGTGCACGGGGATCGAGAACTACTCCCGCCATCTGACGGGCCGGGCGGCTGGGGAGCGCCCCGCCTGCCTGCTCGACTACTTTCCCCCGGACTACCTGTGCATCCTCGACGAGTCGCACCAGACATTGCCGCAGCTCGGCGGGATGTACGAAGGAGACCGCTCCCGCAAGCAGACCCTGGTGGACTACGGGTTCCGGCTGCCCTCCGCCCTGGACAACCGGCCGCTGCGCATCGACGAGTTCATGCAGCTCGTGCCGCGCATGGTGTTCGTGTCCGCCACGCCGGGCGACGAGGAGCTGCGGCTCTCGGGCGGCGTCGTGGTCGAGCAGATCATCCGGCCGACCGGCCTCGTGGACCCCGAAGTGGAGGTCCGGCCCGTGAAGGGACAGGTCGACGACCTGCTGCACGAGATCCGGCTGCGCGAAAAGAAAGGCGAGCGGGTACTCGTCACCACCCTCACCAAGCGCATGGCCGAGGACCTCACCGACTATCTGCAGCAGCACGGCGTGCGCGTGCGCTATCTGCATTCGGAGATCGACGCGATCGAGCGGGTCGAAATCATTCGGGGCCTGCGACTCGGCGAGTTCGACGTGCTCGTGGGAATCAATCTGCTGCGGGAGGGGCTGGATCTGCCGGAAGTGTCGCTCGTCGCCATCCTGGACGCGGACCAGGAAGGCTTCTTGCGCTCCGACCGGTCGCTCATCCAGACCGTGGGGCGCGCCGCGCGCAACCTGCAGGGGCGGGCGGTCCTGTACGCCGACCGTGTCACCGGCTCGATGCAGCGCGCCCTCGACGAGATGACCCGCCGGCGGCAGGCCCAGGTGGCGTACAACGCCGAGCACGGCATCACGCCCCGATCGATCGTGAAATCGGTGGACCAGGTGCGCTTCGCGACCCGCTTTGCGGATGCCAAGACCGTCCGCCCCGTCGAGGGAGGCGTGCCGCGCCCCGCCGACGCGAAGGAGCGCGAAGCGCTCATTGCGCTGCTCGAGAGCCAGATGCAGGCCGCCGCCGAAGAGCTCGACTTCGAGCTCGCCGCCCTGCTGCGCGACCAGATCCTCGAGCTCCGGGCCGAGGCCGACACCGGCCGTCATGCGCCTGTCCGCGGACGAGCTCCAGCGGTTCGGTGAGGCGCTCGGGCGCGACCTCGCCGGCGCTGCGGTCATCGGGCTCTCCGGCGAGCTCGGCACCGGGAAAACGACGCTGGTCCAGGCGATCTGCGAGGGCCTGGGCGCCCGCGTCCTCGCCACCAGCCCCACCTACGCCCTCGTGCATCACTACGAGACATCCGACGGACGTCCGGTCTACCACGTGGATTGCTACCGGCTCAAGACGCCCGACGAGGCGCGCGACCTGGCATTCGACGACATGGCGCGGGAAGGAGCCGTCGTCCTGATCGAATGGCCGGAGCGGGGAGGCCCGTGGACACCGCCGTTGGATCGGCACTTCCAACTGAGCTACGGTGACGAGGCGGATATCCGCGTGCTCGAAGAGGTACGGTGAGGGACCGCATTGGGAGTGGGGAAGGGGGATGAGCGGTCCTTGGCTCGCCATCGATACCGCGACCGAAATCGCGAGCGTCGCTGTGGGCCGCCCGCCGGTCGCCGAGAGCGGCGCGCATGTGCAGGGAACCCGCCGCCACGCAGCGGAGATCATTCGGTTGGTGGACTTCGTGCTGCGTCGGCTGAGCCTCCGGCCTGGCGATCTGGAGGGCATCGTGGTCGGGGACGGGCCAGGGAGCTTCACCGGGCTGCGGATCGGGTGGTCGGCGGCGAAGGGCCTGGCGCACGAGGCCGGTCTCGACATCCGCGCCATCCCGTCGCTCATGGCCGCGGCGGCCGGTGCCGCGCGACACCTCGGGACCGACCCGGTAGCGGCGTGTTTCGACGCGCTGCGCGGTCAAGTGTACGGCGCGATCTACGTCTTTCACCCGGACCGGGTCGACACTCTCGTCGAGCCCACAGTGCTGACGCCGGCCGAGTTCGCGCGGATCGCCCCGGTGCGCCCCCGCCTCGTGGTGGGCGCCGGCGTCGCTCGCTTGGCTGACCAAATGACGCGCTGGGTGGGGACTCCTCCCGTGCCGCTCGAGAGCCTGCCTCCCGCCGCCACGATGCTGCTCGGTCTGCTCGAGCGCGCCGGCGCGGGTCGTGCGCTCGACGATCCGGCCAGCGCCGAGCCTGTTTACGGACGCCCTGCCGAAGCGCAGGCTCAATGGGAGGCGCGCCACGGCCGTCCCTTCCCGGATTCGTCCGGCCGCGCCGGCTGACGTCGACGACGTCGCGGCGATCGAGCGCGCCGTATTCTCCGATCCCTGGTCGCGCCGCGATTTCACGGAATGCGTGACGTCGGGAGTTCCGTTCCTCGTCGCGGAGGTGGGCGGCCTGGTCGGGGGCTACGTGGTCGCCCATCACGCGGCGGACGAGGGGGAGATCCTCAACCTCGGAGTGGCGGGGGCCCATCGGCGCCGCGGCCTGGGACGGGCCCTGGTGGAGCAGGTGCTCGCCGCCTTGGCCGCACGAGGTGTCCGCGTGGTGTATCTCGAGGTGCGCGAGTCGAACGCCGGCGCCCGGCGGCTGTACGAAGCGCTCGGCTTCCGGGAGGTGGCCCGACGGGCCCGGTACTACCGCAGGCCCGTCGAAGACGCGGTCGTGCTGTCTGCAAAACTTTAGCACAAGTGGCGTATCTTTGATTGACAGAATAACTTGCGGGTCATATACTGTTGTCGCCCTTGGTCCAGACCCGCCCAGCGTCTGGAGGTCTGTCGTGAGCCGAAGTCTCAATAAAGTCATGCTAATCGGGAACTTAGGGGCCGACCCCGAGGTGCGAAGCACCAACAACGGCTCCCGCGTCGCCACGCTGTCGCTGGCGACCAGCCGGCAATGGACGGGGCAGGGTGGCGAGAAGCAGGAAAAGACCGAGTGGCACCGGATCGTGTGCTGGAATAACAAGGGGTTCCAACTCGCGGATCTGGCCGAGAAGTACATGAAGAAGGGCGACCGGATCTACGTGGAGGGGCGCATCGAGTACCGGACCTGGGAGGATCGGGAGAAGCAGACGCGCTACACCACCGAGATCATCGCGCGGGAAGTGCTCCTCTTGTCGTCGCGCGGTGGGGGTGTGGGTGGGGGAGGCGGGGAGGGCTCGGGCGATTTCGCGCGGGCCAAAGCCACGGCCAAGGTGGCGCCCGAGGCAGGGGGCAAGGCGGAATCGCTCGACGCGTTCCCGGAGGCCCTTGATGAGGAGGACGACGATCTGCCGTTCTGAACGAGCAGCCCTGCTCGCCCTTGTGGCAGGGCTGCTCGTGGGGCCGGCGCCGCTGCTCGTGGCGCAGGACACCACGCAAGCTCGGCCGGACACAGCGCAGCCGGTACCGGACACGTCGCAAGCGGCGCCGGCCCCAGCGGGGCAACTCCCCGCGACTCACGTCGTCACCCGGGGCGAGAGCCTCTGGTCCATCGCCCAGCTCTACTTCAACGACCCCTTGCTCTGGCCCGAGATCTATCGCCTCAATACGGCGCTCATCGACGACCCCCACTGGATCTATCCCGGTGAAGAGCTGAACCTCGCGGGCGCGGTGAGCGTCGCCCAGGCGCCCGACACGGCGGTGGTCGCCGCACCCCAGCAGGCCGGAGCCGACACGGTCCATGCGCAGCCCGCGCCCACGGCCGACACCGTGGCGCTCGACACCACCACCGTGGTCGATACCACCGTCGAGGCACCGCCACCGCCTCCCGGGCCGACCGAGACCTACCAGACCATCTTCGATCGGCGCCGCACGCCGTCTCAAGCGGTGCGGGACGAGCTGCGGGCGTACGCGAACCAGCCGTATCGGCCGCTGCGCAGGGGCGAGTTCTACTCGGCTGGATTCCTCACGGAGCAGGAGCGGCTTCCCTACGGCCGGGTCCTCGGGAACACGGCCACCCCCGCGATTCCGCGGCTTACCGAACGCTCCTCGGCCATTACGTTCGATCAGATCGCCATCCAGGCGCCCCGGAACGCTTCGTACCACGTGGGCGACTCGCTGCTGATCGTGCGGGTGGACCGCGACATCGCCGGCTGGGGGGGCGTCATCGTGCCGGTAGGTGTGGCGCGCGTCACCGAGCCACAGCGACGGCAGGTGCTGGCGGACGTGGTGATGCAGTTCGGTCGCATCCACGAGGGCCATCTGGCGCTGCCGCTCGAGCCGTTCAAGGATCCGGGCCAGGTACGTCCCACCCCGGTCGAGCGAGGGCTCGAGGGCGTCGTGATCGCCGAGCGGGATCTCCACGTGCTCACCGGTCCCCAGCAGATCATCTTCATCAATCGCGGGCGGGCGGACGGCGTGAGCCCCGGCGACGTGTTCGAGGCGTTCAAGCCGGCGTCCGGGTTGCCCGGCACCTCATCGGAGCAGGTGCAGGTGGTGGTCGAGATTGTGCACACGCGGGACCATTCATCGTCGGGACTGATCCTCAATATCGAGCACGCCAACCTCGTTCCGGGCATGCCGGTGCGGCTCATCCGGAAGATGCCGTCCTGATTCGCCGGTCCCCGCAGCCCGCGGGGCCGGTGTTCATAGCTCGTGGTCCTCACTTCTCATTTCGTCGCCCTGGGCCTGTATGCCGTGACCACGGTGTTGGTGCTGGCGCCGTTTGCCGGCTTGCGACCCGCACCTCGCGGCCTGCTCTTGGGTGTGCCCCTGGCGGGCATCACGGCACACGTGCTCGGCGTGGCGCGGCTCACGCCGTTCATGGGCGTCGCCCCGACGCTCTCCATGCTCGCCCTGTTCCTCGCGCTGTCCCAGGTGGCGAGTGAGGCGGCGTTTCGGGCGTCCGCCGTCGGCGTGTTCACGGGGCCGCTCGCCACGGGACTGATCGGGCTGGCCCTGCTCATCGGTCTGGCGCCGGAGGCACGCCCGGTGGTGGGGCGCAGCCCGTGGTCGATCCTGCACATCACCATCAGCATCCTGGGCCTCGCCATGCTGGCGCTCGCGTTCATCGCCGCGGCGCTCTACCTGCTGCAGTTCCGGGAGCTCAAGGCGAAGCGGTTCGGCCAGGTGTTCCGGCTGTTCCCCCCACTGGAGCGGTTGGACCAGCTGAACCATCTATCTTTGGTGGTGGGCTTTCCCACCGTGACCTTGGGCGTGTTGCTGGGATTCGGCGTGCGTTACGCGGGCGGTGTGCCGGTGGATGCCGCGCAGGTCGTGTGGGGGATGCTCATGTGGCTCGTTCTCGGATGGGCGGTGGGCGTGCGCCTGGTGCGGCACTGGGCGGGGCGGCGTGCGGCGTTCGCGAGCATTGCGAGCTTCGCCGCGGTACTGCTCGTGTATCTCGCGCTCAAGCTCACGGCCCCCGGGACCGAGCGGTTCCTCTGAGTGACGGCGTCATGAGCATTACGGTCCTGGGCGTGAATCACCGTACGGCACCCCTCGAGGTGCGCGAGCGCTTCGCTCACGCGGCGGGCGAGGTACCGCGGTCGCTCGAGCGGGTGCTGGCGGCCGGCGCGCGGGGCGGCGTGCTGCTCTCGACGTGCAACCGCACCGAGTTCTACCTGGCCGAGCCCGACGACGCCGTCGCCGAAGCCGTGTGGGCGCTCCTCTCGGAGCGTCTGGGGGAGGGCGTCGGGCGCAGCGCCGGCGAGTACGGCTACGTCCAGCGCGACCGGGACGCCGTGCGGCACCTGTACCGCGTCTCGGCGGGTCTCGACTCGATGATCCTCGGCGAGCCGCAGATTCAGGGGCAGGTGCGCGACGCCTGGGACGTGTCCAAGCCGCTGGCGGGACCGGTGTTGCACCGCCTGTTCCAGTCCGCGCTGCTGGTGGGCGCCCGGGTGCGCAGCGAGACCGGCCTCGCCACTGGCGCCGCGTCCGCCCCGTCCGCGGCGGTCGCCGTCGCCGGCAAGATCTTCACGCAGCTCGCCGGCCGCTCCGCGCTGATTCTGGGCGCGGGTGACATCGCCGAGCTGGCCGCGACGTGCCTGGTGTCCGAGGGGGTGCGCGTCACCCTGGTGGCGAACCGCACCTACGAGCGGGCCAAGGCGATCGCCGAAGAGCTCGGTGCCCGGGCGCTCACGCTGGACGAAGCGTGGGACCGCTTCGGTGACTGCGACATCGTGCTCTGCTCGACGGCGGCGCCGCATGCGGTCGTCACCTGGGACCGCGTGGCGCCGGCCATCGCACGGCGCGGCGGACGGCCCTTGTGCATTCTCGATCTCGCCGTGCCGCGTGATGTGGAGCCCGCGGTCGCCCAGCTCGAGAACGTGTTCCTGTACGATCTCGACGATCTCCAGGCCGTGGCGGCGCACGCGGCGGCCGAGCGGCGCAGCGACATCCCCGCGGCCGAGCGGATCGTGACCGAGGAGGTCGAGCGCTTCTGGGGCTGGTACGGCGGACTGGTGGTGGTGCCCGTGCTGCGGGAGTTCCGCGAGCGGATGGAGGCGGTACGCGCCGCCGAGCTCGAGCGCACGCTGCGCCGCCTCACGCACCTGAGCCCCGAGGATCGCGACCAGATCGAGTACTTCAGCCAGGCGCTGCTCAACAAGTTCCTCCACCAACCCACCGTCGCCTTGAAGGAAGCGGCGCGGGCCGGCCGGGGGTACGGGCTGCTCGACGCCCTGAAGCGACTGTTCGGTTTGGAGCGGCGGGATGGGACATAGGGTCCTGGTCACGGGAGGGGCGGGGTACATCGGCAGCGTCGTCGTGGAGCAGCTCCTCGCCCGAGGCCACGTGCCGGTCGTGCTGGACGACCTGAGCACGGGCCACCACGCGGCGGTCGCACCCGGTGTCGAGTTCGTGCAGGGCAACGTGGGGGACCGGCGCCTGCTCGCGGACGTGTTCCACCGTCATGGCGTCGATGCGCTGATGCACTTCGCCGCGTTCGCGCTGGTGGCCGAGTCGGTGGCGAACCCCGCCAAGTACCACGCGAACAACGTCGTCGCGGGCCGTGCGCTGCTCGACGCCACGGTGGCCGCGGGTGTGCGGCGGGTGATCTTCTCGTCGTCGTGTACGATCTACGGCCACCGGGGGGCGGAGCCGATCGCCGAGGACTCGCCGGCGGCGCCGGTCAATCCGTACGGCGAGACCAAGGTGGAATTCGAGCGCATGCTGGCCGCCGCCGCACAGTCGCACGGCGTCGCCTCGGTCAGTCTCCGCTACTTCAACGCGGCGGGCGCCACGGAGCGGTACGGCGAAGATCACGAACCCGAGACGCACCTCATTCCCAACGTGCTCCGTGTGGCGCAGGGCCGGGCGCTTGCCCTCGAGGTGTACGGCACCGACTACCCGACCCCCGACGGCACCGCCGTGCGCGACTACATCCACGTGCTCGACCTCGCCGACGCCCACATCCGGGCGCTCGACGCGGAGCTGGACGGCGCCGTGGCGGTCAACCTGGGGACGGGAACCGGAAGCTCCGTGTTGGCCGTGGCGGACGCCGTCCGCCGCGTGACCGGAGCCGCGATCAAGACGGTCGCCCGGCCGCGCCGGCCGGGCGATCCGCCGTTCCTGGTGGCGGCGCGGGGCCGCGCCGAGCGGCTGCTGGGGTGGCGGCCGAGCCACTCCAGTCTGGAAGAGATCATCGCGAGCGCGTGGGCGTGGCACCGTGCGCACCCGCTCGGGTACGGGAACTGAGGAGGTTGACAGCGTGCTCCTGCTACAGGTGGGCCGGGCGGTTCCGACGACGCCGTGGGAGCTGGTGCTCACGTCCAGTCGCGAGACGAAGTTCGTGCTCGCGATCCTCGTCGTCTTCTCCATCGTCTCCTGGTATCTCATCTTCCTCAAATGGTGGCAGTTCCGCCGCATGCACCGCCATGCCGACCGGTTCATGGCGGAGATCGCGCGCGCGCCGCGGCTCGACGACGCCTACCACGCGGCCATGCGACTGCCCTCCTCGCCCTACAACCGGCTGCTGCGCGAGGGGATCAACTTCTTCTCCGAGCTCAAGCCCGGCGGCTTGAAGGAGAACGGGCCGGCCGTGGCCACGCAGAGCGCCCTGACGATGACGCAGCTCGAGGCGCTCCGCATGGTGCTCGCCAAGGAGGTGGCGGCCGAGCGCGATGCGGCGGCCCGCTTCCTCCCGTGGCTCGCCACGTTCGGGTCGGTCAGCCCGTTGCTCGGCCTGCTCGGCACCGTGCTCGGCGTGATGGACGCGTTTATCGGCATCGCCGTGGGGGGGTCGGGTAACATCGGCGCCGTCGCGCCCGGCGTCGCCGAGGCGCTCGTGACCACCGTCGCGGGACTGGCGGTCGCGGTCCCTTCGGTGATGGCGTACAACCTGTTCGTGAACCGCCTGGGGCTGTTCGCTGGGGAGCTCGAGGGCTTCGCCCAAGAGATCATCGGCACCATGGCGCGCGAAGGGAGGCTGTAAATGGCCGGCCTGGTGGGAGGCGGTGGGGGTCTGCGCGGACACGGCGAGCTGCCCTTGAACGCCGATATCAACGTCACGTCCCTCGTGGACGTCGCGTTCGTGCTGCTCATCATCTTCATGATCACCGCGCCCATCATGCAGGGCGGGGTGGACGTCCGCCTGCCGCGCGCCCAAGCGCGCCCGCTCGAGCCCAAGTCGGGATTGGTCGTGACGCTGGACCGCGACGGGCGCATCTTCCTGGACCAAGCGCCGCTCTCCTACGAGGACTTCCGCGCCACGTTCCCCGCCTTCGTGCGAACCAAACGGCCCACTGGGGTGTACCTTCGGGCCGACGGTCGGGTGCCCTACGCGGACGTGGTGCAGGTGCTGGCGGTGATCCGGACGTCCGGCGTGAACGACGTTGGTCTCGTGGCCGAGCCGGAGACGGTGCAGCGGTGACGCGGCGGCCCCGGGCGCCCGCCAATGTCGGCATCGGCCTCGCGGGCACGGTGTTCGTCCACGCGTTTGTCGGGGTGGTGTTCCTGGTGGGTGCCGCCAACGCGCGCAAACCGGCGCCGCCCACATACCGAGTCCATCTGGTGGCCGCGCCCGCGCCGACCGAGGATGCGCGCAAAGCGCCCGAGGCGGTGGAGCGGCCGGCCGAGGAGAAGCCCGCGCCGGCACCCAAGGCGAAGTCCCCGAAGAGCACCGTGGCCCCCGCGCCGCCCCCACCGGTGGCGGACAACACCAAGCGGGAGGCCGCGCCGCGCACCACACCCAAGGCGCAACCGCTCCCCGGCGAGCGCCCGTCCACCGGAAGCGATCCGCTGACGGTGTCCACCGAAGGGATCGAGTTTCCGTTCCCCGCCTACACCAACAACATCATCGCGCAGATCGCGATCCGGTGGCAGCGCCCCCAGCAGAGCACGCCGCTCGATGCGGAAATCGGGTTCCTGATCCACCGCGACGGGTCGATCAGCGACATGCAGTTCATCAAGCGGTCCGGCAGCTTCGGGTTCGATCTCGAAGCGCAAGGCGCGATCGAGGAGGCGGGGCGCCGCAAGGCGTTCGGCCCGCTTCCCGACGGCTGGACGTCGGACGTGCTGTTCGTGCGGTTCTATTTCAGCGGGACGCGCCAATGAGGATGGACGGGCGGACGGGCGGTCGGGCGGTCGGAACCGGCGTGCTGCTAGCGGCAGTCCTGTCCGCCGGCCCGTCGGTCCGCCTGACCGCCCAGGACACCTCCGCGGTCGATCGGGGCGTCCGCATCGGGATCCTGTATCGACCGGGCGTGCGTCCCGGGATCGTGGTCCTGACGGGCCGCGCCCCGGGACTCGACTCGGTGCGCACTATCATGGCGCGCGATATCGACTACAGTGACCGCTTCGAGCTGATCACGCTGCCGGGCAGCGACTCCATCCGCCTGGCGGCCACGCCGGGCGCGCGCCCGGCGGCGGGGACCGGTACCGGGAAGACCGGCGGCGGCGTCGCGTCGGCCGCGGGACTCAACTACCCGCTGTACCAGGCGCTCGGCGCCGACTTCGCGGTCGCGCTGACGCCAGCCGGCGCCGATAGCGCCGTGGTCACGGTGCACGACGTCGCCGGCGGCGCGGTGCGGCGCGAGCTGCGCTCCCGGCTCCCGCCGCTCACCGATCCGGGCTTCCGGATGTCGGTGCACCGGCTCTCGGATCGCGTGCTCGAGGCCACGCTGGGCGCGCCCGGTATCGCCGCCACGCGCGTGCTGTTCGTGATGGATGGGAAGGCGTACGTCATCGATCAGGACGGCGCGGACCGACGCCTCGTGTCGTCCACGGATCACGCGGCCATGTCGCCGGCGTGGGGGCAGGACGGCCGGCGCTTCTCGTACATGGAATTCTGGCAGGGGCATGGGCGCCTGTTCGTGCAGGACGTCGCGACGGGCAAGCGAGCGCCCGTGGCGACGACGGGGCAGGCACTCGACTTCACGCCGGCGTTCTCCCCCGATGGCAAGACCCTCGCGTTCAGCCGCGCCATCGAGGAAGGCACCGACGTCTATACGGTCAACATCAAGGACGGCTGCTGTTTACAGCGCTTGACCGTGGGGCGCTTTTACGACAACTTGTCACCGACCTACAGTCCCGACGGCCAGCGGATCGCGTTCGTGTCGACGCGAGCGGGACTGCCGCAGATCTACGTGATGGCGGCGGACGGGACGGACCAGCAGTTGTTCGCGCCGTTCGACTACGGGGCGACGGGGTCGTCAAACGCCCCCGAGTGGTCACCCGACGGGCAGGCCGTCGCCTTCCACCGCGACGTAGCGGGGACGTTACAGGTGTTCGTCCTCGACGTGCGCACGCGGGCGGTGCGGCAGCTCACTTCAGTAGGGCGGAACGAGGATCCAACCTGGGCACCCGACAGCCGCCATATGGCGTTCGTGTCGGATCGTTCGGGATATCGGCAGCTCTGGATCATCGATTTGGAAACCGGCCGTATTCGCCCGCTGCTGCAGCAGAGCGGCGCGCGGCTGCCGGCCTGGTCTCCGCGTCTGCCGGAGACCGCACCGTCGACCCCTTGAATTCGGAGAGGACCCACCGATGAAACGCGTATCCTTGCTGCTGCTGGGCGGTCTGGTCGTCGGGGCGCTCGGCGCCTGTGGCGGAAAGAAGCCGGAGCCGCCGGCGCCGGTCTCGGCCGGCCCGGACGCGGACTCGCTCGCCCGAGCTCAGAGGGCGCACGACGATTCCATGAAGGCGGCACAGGAGGAAGCAGACCGTAGGGCGCGGGAGGAGCAGGAGCGCCAGCGGCGCATCGCCGACTCACTGGCGGCGATCGGCCAGACGACCAATGCCGTGAAGACCCTGCTCGCGACGCTGATTCACTTTGACTACGACAAGGCGATCATCCGGGGAGGTGACGCGTCGGTCCTCGACCAGAAGGTGTCCATCCTGCAGGCCAATCCCGGGCTGCGCATTCGGGTCAGCGGGCACTGCGACGAGCGCGGCTCCGATGAGTACAACCTGGCGCTGGGCAACCGGCGCGCCACGGCGGCGAAGCAGTATCTCGTGAGTCACGGCATCGACGCGAGTCGCATCGAGACGGTGTCCTACGGCGAAGAGCGGCCCATGGATCCCGGCCACGACGAGGAAGCGTGGGCCAAGAACCGGCGCGACGAGTTCGAAATCCTTGCGGGCGGCGACGCCCTCAAGCAGCCCTGAGCGGCGCGCGCGTGACGCGGGCGTGGCTGGCGCTCATCGGCCTGGGGCTCACCGCTGGCTGCGCCCTCAAGGGCGACGTCCGGCGCGTCGAGCTCCAGGTCGAGGCGCTGCGCGTGGAGCGCATGCGGGGCGACAGCGCCCGCGCGCTGCAGATCGACTCCGTGCGCATGCTGCTGGCGGCCGTGCAGGAGAAGCTCGCGGCGCAGCAGGCGTATCTGGTGCAGCTGCGCGGCGACACGAAGACCGAGCTGCTCGCCGTGCAGCAGCAGCTCGTCACGGTGCAGGAGCTGACCGGCCAGAGCCAGCAGCGGCTGACCGAGCTGCGCGGCAAGCTGGAGGAGCAGGCGCGGCAACCGGTGCCGGTGCCGGATACCAGCCACGGCGGCGCCGCGGTCCCGGTCGGGCCTTCGGGGAACCCCGCGGGGGCGGGGCCGAACCAGATGTACGAGCTGTCGCTGCAGCAGTTCCGCCGGGGGAGCCTCGGCACGGCACGCCTCGGGTTTCGCGAGTTTCTGCGTGTGTACCCGACGCACGAGCGGGCGCCCGATGCGCTGTACTACGTGGGCGAGACGTTTGCGGGGGAGAGCGCGGATTCGGCGGCCGCGGTGTATCAGCAGGTCGTGAGGACCTATCCCAACTCGTCGCGGGCGCCCTCGGCGCTGTACAAGCTGGGGCTGCTCGCCGAGCAGCGGGGCGACAAGGCGGCCGCCCGTACCTACTATGGTCGGGTCATCTCGAGCTATCCCCGCTCCGACGAGGCCAATCTCGCGCACGACAAGCTGCAACGCCTGGGGCGCTAGCCCGGCGGGGCCGGTCGTGAGTCGTGCCTGACACTCCCGAGAGCCGGGCCGAGATGCCGTTCCTCGACCACCTCGAGGAGCTGCGCTGGCGCATCCTGTACAGCCTGCTCGCCGTCGTGGTCGGCACGCTGGTGGGCTGGGTGATCGTCGAGCACATCGACGTCATCGGCCTGCTGATCGAGCCGATCAAGCCGCTGATCCCCGGCGGCAAGCTGCGCGTCACCAGTCCCACCGATCCGTTTTTCATCACCCTGAAGTTCGCCTTCGTGGTGGGCCTGGTGCTGGCCTCGCCCGTGGTGGGGTATCAGGCCTGGGCGTTCCTGGCGCCGGCGCTGTACGAGCGGGAGCGCCGCCTGATCATCCCGGCCCTGTCCGCCGGCGCCCTGCTGTTTCTCGGGGGCGCGGCCGCCGCGTATCTGTGGGTGCTGCCCCGCGCCTTGGGCGTGCTGCTCAGCTTCCAGCAGAATGTCTTCGACCCCCTCATTACGGCGGACAAGTACTTCGCCTTCGCCGCGCAGCTGATCATCGCGTTCGGCGTCATCACCGAGCTGCCCCTGGTGGTGGTGATTCTCGCGATTCTCGGTCTCGTGACGCCGCAGTTTCTGGCCCGCAACCGCCGCTACGCCATCGCGATTTCGGCCGTCGCCGCCGCCCTGCTCGCCCCGCCCGACGCGGTCTCGATGCTGCTCATGATGGTGCCCCTGTGGCTCTTGTTTGAGGTGAGCATCTGGTGCGCCTGGGTAGTCGAGAAGCGCCGGCGGCGGCGCCAGCGGGCCGAGGGAGGGGCTGCGAGCGCCGCCGCGCTCGGCGTGCTGCTGCTGTTCGGCGTGGGCGGATCGCTCAACGCACAGATCCCGTCGCAACGGCCGCCGCTGCGGCCGCCCCGCCCCGATACCGCGCGCACCGCGGACACGCTGCAGGGCCGGGCGCTCGACACGGCGACCGCCCGAAAGCTCGGTCTCCCGACCGGCCCGAGCCGCAGCTTCCCCGCCTCCGATGCCGTGATGGATTCGCTCAAGCAGCTCAAGGGATTCCGCCTGACCCAGTACATGGCGGACACGCTGATCGTGCAGGGGGGCGACACCGAGACGGTCCACCTGCGGGGCACCGCGTACGTGGAGCGGGAAGGCACCAAGGTCGAGTCCGATTCGATCCGGTACCGCCGGCAGAGTTGTCATCTGGACGCCATCGGTGACCCGAAGCTGTTCGATCAGGCCACCGTGCTGGTGGGCGAGGATATGGGGTACGACACCTGCGTCAAGCGCGGCACCGTGCACAATGCGCTCACCGATTTTCAGCAGGGCGCGGCGCACTGGCTGGTGCGCGGGGACCTCGCCGTGGATTCGGGCTCCACCCGCCTGTACGGCGCCAACAGCGAGATCACGTCGGACGACAACCCCGTTCCCGATTACCACTTCGCCACCGGTCAGATGAAGTGGCTCAACAAGAATGTGATGGTGGCGCGCCCGGCGGTGCTGTACATCCACGACGTTCCCATCATGTGGCTGCCGTTCATCTTTCAGGACGTGCGGCGGGGCCGGCGCAGCGGCATCCTGGTGCCGCGCTTCGGCCTCAGCGACATCGTCCGTCCCACCCGCCGCTACCAGCGCCACGTGGCGAACCTCGGCTACTACTTCGTAGTCAACGACTACGTAGACTTTCTGGTCTCGGGCGACTGGTACGCCGACCGCTATCTGGCGCTCAAGGGACAGACGCGCTACCGCTGGCTCGATCACTTCATCAACGGCGGCCTCTCGTTCGAGCGCTACGCCCAGCTCGACATTCCGGGAAGCTCGATCCGCCTCGGTTGGCAGCACCAGCAGAGCTTTTCGTCGCGCACCAGCTTCAACGCGAGCGTCGACTACGCCACCAGCACGAGCGTGATCCAGCAAAACACGGTCAACCCGTACCTCGCCACGGCCAGCCTGGGTTCGCAGATGAGCTTCAACAAGCAGTTCGATTGGGGCACGCTCAACATCGGCGGCAGCCGGCGTCAGGAGATCGGCAGCGGGCTCATCACGCAGAACTTTCCCAATGTGAGCCTGACACCGTCGCCGGTGAACATCACCCCGGCGATCACGTGGTCGCCCGGCTTCGCGTACCAGAACCAGCAGAC